>Ga0209084_1000120_pt1 | contig 73287 bp, 70 predicted proteins | sample C_130820_MF_Meta_FD_187309 | JGI IMG/M metagenome (GOLD analysis project Ga0209084, IMG submission 187309) | Freshwater microbial communities from Lake Croche, Canada to study carbon cycling - C_130820_MF_MetaG (SPAdes) (version 2) | ecosystem: Environmental > Aquatic > Freshwater > Lake...
CTCCTTAGCCTCTTTGATCAGCGCTTCTTGCTGAGCCTTTTGCTTCTTTTCCTGATCCCGTTGACTTTTGAGCTTGGCATCCTCGGCTGCTTTTTTTCGGACCGCCTCCTCATGACGCTGCGCTTCTGCTTTCTTTTCCCGCGCGGCAAGCGCTGCCTTTTGCTGGGTTTCCGCCTCCAGCTGCGCGCGCGCCTCAGCCAGCGCCTTTTCCTTTAGAGCGGCCTTGGCGGCCTCTGCCTTGGACTTCCTTTCATCCTCAAGGTCAGTGTGCTTTTTATCCACAGGCGGGTGGACTTGAGGCGCTTTCTCATTCAAAGGCTTCACTGGCCGCTTTGGCTCCACCGCCCCAGGTGGCGAAATCGCTGAGGGTTCAGGAGGGACACCTAGACTGGGGGAAATCTCTTGGACAGGGGGCGTCATCGCGCCCGGATCATCCATCATCACCGCTTCAATGATGTCAGGATGAGGGGAAGGCTCTGGGGCCTTCGGAGATTCTGGACTGAGCAGTAGCCAAAGAAGAAGAAAGCCATGGAGCAGCAGCGATAACAATACGGCGCCAGAACGACGCAGCATCGGTCGACCCATCATGGGTCCTTAGGCTGCGTCATGAGCCCAACGCTTGGGATACCCGCCTGCTTCATCGCCGCCATGACAGTAACGACCCGACCATAATCGACTTTCTGATCGCCACGGATGAGAATCGGAACGTCCGCATCTCGCTGCCTGGCCCTCAATAAGGTTGCGGGGAGATCCATATCGGCCACCTCCACATCCCCGGTATTATCAAGATCCACAAACAGGCGGCCATCGGCCTTGATGGAAAAAATGATCGGCATGGAGTCCTTCGTCTCGATCGTCTTGGCCTCGGCCTTTGGAAGATCCACCTCGACACCGGACTGGAGCATCGGCGCCGTAACCATAAAAATGATCAGTAACACCAGACACACATCGATGTAGGGGATGACATTGATTTCGGCCATAGGCCGACGTCGGGCATTGCGACCTGAAACGCCCACCCCATTCATTTGGTGTGGGCCTTCCGATGCAGAAGACTCAAGAATTCATCGGCAAAGGCTTCATAACGTCCCGTCAAACGACCAATCTCCGTGGCATATCGGTTGTAGGCCATCACCGCTGGAATCGCCGCAAATAAGCCCATAGCGGTCGCCACTAGCGCCTCAGAGATGCCTGGAGCGACCATGGCCAGGGTCGCCTGCTTGGCCGTTCCAAGGGACTGGAAGGAGCTCATAATGCCCCAGACCGTGCCAAAAAGACCGACATAAGGACTGGTTGACCCGACCGTAGCGAGAAAGGGCAAACGCTCGTCCAAGCGTTCCAACTCACGATTCAAAGAGACTCGCATGATCCTTTGGGTTCCTTCCATGACCGCATCGGGCCCAATATTGGATTGCTGGCGAAGCCGAGCGAATTCTTTAAAGCCTGCCATGAAGATATTTTCGAGGCCCTCGGTGTCATACTCCTCACGAGCCAGCTGGCGATAAAGATCGGTAAGATCAATCCCAGACCAGAAACGCTCCTCAAATTCATCCGTGGTTTCTTGGGCCTGCTTGATGTCCCGGTATTTGGAAAAAATAAAGCTCCAAGACGTCATTGAGGCCAAGGCGAGAATCGCCATGACGACTTTCACCACGGGACTCGCATCGAGAATCAGCTTAAGAATGGATAGCTCGGAAGACATCGTAGATAACAACTCGTCATGGAAAAAACGTTCGTCAATCGGTTGCCAGCATCCGCGCTAGAAGGTCGTTCAGCATGGCCTTCATGAAGGATGGCACAGCGATCGGTCTGAAACTATCCGCAGATAAAGCCGCCACCCTGACCTCGGCCTCAACCAAGAGTCGCTCCCCACAGCGAATTGTCTGACCAAAAACCATGCTGGCAGCACGGACTTCTTGGATCGCCACGGACACCTCAAGCGCATCATCAAGGCGCGCAGGATGCCTAAAATGGACCGACAAAGAGGTCACTGCAAACAAAACCCGATGGTCCCGCTCCATACAGCTCAATGTAATCCCGTGGTGCCGCAGGAATTCTGTCCGCGCCCGCTCCATGAAGGCGATGTAGTTCGCATGGTAAACCACGCCACCTGCATCGGTATCCTCGTAGTAAACCCGCACCGGCCAAATAAACTGAGCGCGCCCGGGATCCATCAACCCATCGGCTGCACTCATTCAGGGAACGCCTCGATCTCCTGACGAGGCGCCGGCAACCCCAGATGGAGATAGGCCGATCGGGTCGCCACACGACCGCGCGGCGTCCGCATCATGAATCCCTGCTGAATCAGAAACGGCTCAAGCACATCCTCAATCGTTCCCCGCTCCTCCCCGATAGCGGCAGCGAGGTTATCAAGCCCGACCGGACCCCCATCAAACCGCTCGATCATAGCCGAGAGAAGCTTCCGATCCAGCTGATCGAAACCATGACGATCCACGTTGAGCATTTCGAGGGCCCGCGAGGCCATATCACCGGTGATATGGCCATCCCCTAGAACCTCAGCGAAATCTCGCACTCGACGCAACAAGCGATTAGCTATGCGGGGGGTTCCTCGGGACCTCCGGGCAATTTCAAGGCCGCCCTCCTCCGCCATCTGCAGCCCAAGGATCCTTGCGGAGCGACTAACGATCAGTGCCAGTTCATCGATCGTATAAAACTCCAGGCGATGGACGATACCAAAGCGGTCCCTTAAGGGTGAAGTCAAAAGCCCGGCCCTCGTCGTCGCCCCAACCAGGGTAAAAGGCGGTATATCCAGCTTGATGGAGCGCGCTGCAGGACCTTCTCCAATCATGATGTCGATCTGGTAATCCTCCATGGCAGGATAAAGGACTTCCTCGACGACCGCGCTCAGTCGGTGAATTTCATCGATAAATAGGACATCGCGCGGCTCTAGATTCGTGAGGAGCGCAGCGACATCGCCCGCTTTCTCAAGCACCGGCCCGGACGTATGACGAATATTGACGCCCATCTCGTGGGCCACAATATTGGCGAGCGTGGTCTTTCCAAGACCGGGCGGGCCAAAGATCAGAACATGATCCAGGGCTTCCTGACGCCCCCTCGCCGCCTTGATAAAGATCCCCATCTGCTCCCGCATGGAGCGTTGGCCGATGTAGTCTTCAAGTCGCTTAGGCCGGATGGCACGATCAACCACATCCTCTTCACCTAAGGGTCCTGTCGTTATAAGACGAGAGAGTGTCATAGCGAAATATCAAGCATTACAAAAGGGGCCTCCAAGCGTCAGCGGGCCGCCGACTTCAGAGCCAGCCGAATAATCTCTTCACTAGAGCGATGATCAATATCATCCACTGACTTAATCAGGGTCTGGGCGTCCTGCGGCCTGAAGCCCAGAGCGACCAGGGCCGAGAGCGCTTCCTCCGAAGGGTTGGCGGCAACCCGAGGCACCGCAGGCGCTCCAGAAAGCGGCCCGCCGCCCCACTCCGGCAAACGGTCTCGCAATTCGACGATCAATCGCTCGGCTGTTTTCTTGCCAACCCCCGGCAGTCTTACCAAACGTTGGGTATCCTGCTGCTCGATAGAGCGGCAAAATTCTTCTGTACTAAGCCCAGAGAGAATACCTAGCGCCAATTTGGCTCCGATCCCGTTGACCTTGATGAGCGTTCTAAAAAGAGCCCGCTCAGTGTCGGTTAAGAACCCATAAAGGCTATGGGCATCCTCCCTGATCGACAAGTGGGTAAGTAAGGTCACTTCAGCCCCAATCTCGGGCAAGTTGTAAAAAGTCGACATGGGTGCATCCACTTCGTAACCCACGCCATGAACATCCAGCAGCAACGCGGGTGGGTGCTTTTGAACCAGAATGCCGCGAAGAAAACCGATCACCAACGCACCATCGCGGCTTGAGCCATTTTGAGATGGGTTTGCCGATGATGGATATGGCACATGGCGATACCTAAGGCATCACTCGCATCGGCCGGAAGCACCTCTTTGATACCAAGCAGAAACCTCACCATATGCTGTACCTGCGATTTTTCGGCGCTACCCTTCCCCACGAGAGCTTGCTTGACCTGACGTGCGGCGTACTCCCGGACCGAGAGACCCGCATTCATGGCGGCACAGATCGCCGCCCCGCGGGCCTGACCCAACTTCAGGGCAGAGTCTGCATTTTTGGACATAAAGACCTGTTCAATGGCCGCCTCGGTAGGCCGGTGTTCCCGGGCTACCGCATAGAGGCCATCGTAAATTTGCTTCAAGCGGGTAGGAAAATCATCACTATCGGTTCTGATCGTGCCGTAAGCCACTAACACCGGCCCCTTCAGACCATCATGGATGATGCCATAGCCGGTGCACCTTGAGCCTGGGTCAATGCCGAGAATACTCACCACGCCGGCAATCAGGCTAACTTAGCGAGGATATCCTCGCTAATGTCAGCATTCGAATACACGTTCTGGACATCATCCAGATCTTCGAGCCGCTCTAAGAGTCGAATCATTTTTCCCGCATCCTCTTCATCTAACGCAATGGTCGTGCTCGCCCGCATGGTCACCTCGGCATTTTCAGGGACCAGTCCTTTCAAGGCCAAGCCATCCCGCAACCCTTCAAAATAATCGGGATCGACGAGCACCTCAACCGAATGGTCTTCGTGGCTGATCACATCATCGGCGCCCGCCTCTAGGGCGGCCTCCATCAGGGCATCTTCATCGACACCCCCCGGATAACTGAGGACACCCATCTTGGTAAAGAGGTAGGCGACGGATCCATCGGTCCCGAGGTTGCCACCGGCCTTACTGAAAGCATGTCGCACTTCCGCAACGGTTCTGAGGCGATTATCGGTCAGGCAATCGACCATCACCGCAATGCCTCCAGAGCCATAGCCTTCATAGCGAATTTCATCAAAGTGTTCGCCGTCACCCGCGCCGATGCCTTTCTTGATCGCACGCTCAATCGTGTCTTTCGACATATTGGCCATCAGCGCCTTATCCATCGCCGTCCTGAGGCGAGGATTATGGGCCACATCGCCACCCCCGGTTCGCGCCGATACCGTGATTTCACGGATCAACTTGGTAAAGAGCTTGCCCCGCCTTGCATCCTGGGCCCCCTTACGGTGTTGAATGTTGGCCCATTTGCTGTGCCCTGCCATAAGCCTGAAAGTCCTCCTAAATCACTAGCCTGAAGCCTTTATCGTGATGAAAATCTTAACACTTTGACTAGTGTAATTTGATCCGTGGCTGAAGTCGGCGCCGAAAGAACGAAGAAATCATCAATAACAGCACCCGGGGCAACCCAAACAGCGCCAATTGGTGCATCTTGTAAAGGGAGAGGTACACCATTCGAGCCATGAAACCTTCAATCATGACCGACCCCATGAGGTTGCCCATGAGATTGCCTACCGTGCTGTACTTTCCAAGCGACACCAGAGAGCCATAATCAAGGTAATGAAAAGGCTTCTGGGTTTTCCCCTGGAGTCGATAGCGAATATTTTTGAGAACTTGAGAGGCCATTTGATGGGCTGATTGCGCTCTTGGCGGCACGTTGCCATCCTTCAAAGACCAAAGACACGCCGCGCAATCGCCGATCGCGTAAATATCATCATCCCGGGTAGTCTGGAGGGTCGGTTTCACCACCAATTGATTGATTCGATTGGTTTCAAGCCCATCGATTTCGTGGAGAAAATTGGGGGCCTTGACCCCGGCAGCCCAGACCTTCGCCGCCGCCCGAATAAATGCACCCGTCCCCGTCTTGAGCCCCTCAGCAGTCACCTCGACAACTTTAACGCCCGCGAGAACCTCGATCCCAAGACTCTCGAGCTGTTTGGTGGTGGCCTTTGAGAGACGTTCGGGTAAAGCGGCCAGTATCCTTGGTGCAGCTTCGATGATGTGAATCTTGATATCGGAGGGTTTGACCCGATCGAGACCATAGGCGTTGAGGAGCCGCGCCGCCTGATAGAGCTGGGCTGACAATTCGATACCGGTCGCACCGCCCCCAACGATGGCGACATCCAATTCACCCTCATGGGTGGGTCCCCCTGAGGCCTGCGCCCTCAGATAGGCTTCCAGTAACCGGCGCTGGAATTGCTCAGCCTCCTCGGTGGAATCAAGAAACATGCAATGTTCGGCGACTCCCGGGATGCCGAAATCATTGCAGACGCTGCCGACCGCGATCACCAGAATATCGTAGGGATAGGTCCGCTCCGGCATGATCACCTCACCCGCCGCACTAAGAAGAGGCGCGAGGCGAATCTCTTTCTTTTGGCGGTCAAGACCATTCATCCGGGCCAGCACAAAGCGGAAATAGTTTTCACTGGCCTGTGCCAGATATTCAAGCTCGTCATCATGGGAATCGAGGGTTCCCGCCGCCACCTCGTGCAGCAACGGCTTCCAAATATGCGTGCGACTGCCATCAATGAGGGTGATCTCAGCACGCTTCTTTTTGCCCAAACCGTTTCCGAGCTGGGTCACTAATTCAAGCCCACCGGCGCCACCGCCGACAACAACAATCCTAGGGGGTGTGAGAGCTCTAGCATTTCGCATCATGGTTCCTCGAGAAGGCAGGCTATTTTTTAAATCCACTGAGGAAAAGTGTAGCGCCTCCAGATCCCCTTGTCCGCATCTCAACGATCCCCCAAACCTCATTGACCCTCCTAATCTTTGGTAGGATCCATGGCGCACTCCCTGCATAGTGCTTGGCGAATCATGAGAAGACGACCATGAAACACATGAATGCCCCCCCCGATGTCTCTCAACTGCCTGATGGCGACTTATTAGATCGCCTGTCGGAAGGTTATAGCATCGAGGAACGGAGTCTCATCGCGAAAGCGCTTGAATGGGCCGAAACGGCTCGACGACAGGATGTCCTCACCCGTCCGAGGGGGATTGATGTCGCCTTGATTGTGCAACAACTCAAAGTGGATGCGCCTACCCTCATGGCCGCCCTGCTGAGCGATCCCTATCTCCGCGACAGTGTGGGCGACTCGGTGCTGTTGCATCAATTTGGCCATCCGCTGGCTGAATTGGTGCACAAAGTGAACTGGCTGAATACGTTCGATGAGTACCAAAAGAGCGAGAGTCGGGAACCTGATCAGGCAGAACTCCTTCGGAGCATGCTGCTCGCGGTGGTCAATGATGTCCGCGCCGTTCTGATCAAACTGGCCTACCGTCTTCAGCGCCTGCGTCTACTCAGAAACAATCCAGAGGATCCTACGAGGAAAACCATCGCCTTGGAGACTCTGGACCTCTTTACCCCACTCGCTAACCGCCTGGGCGTCGGCCAATTAAAATGGGAAATGGAGGATTTATCTTTCCGCTATCTTGAACCCGAGGAATATCGGCGCCTCGCTCAATCGCTTGCCTCCAATCGAATTGCTCGTGAGGAATTTGTCCGCCAGTTCATGATTGATCTTCAGGAAAAACTCCAGGATGCCGGTATCAAAGCGCGCATTTTCGGTCGCCCAAAGCATCTCTACAGCATTCACAAAAAAATTGAGCGTAAGGATGTGAATCCGGAGGAGCTTTATGATCTTCACGCGGTGCGGGTGATCGTTAAGGACATCGCGACCTGCTACACCGTCCTTGGTCTTACCCATGGCGCGTGGCTCCATATCCCCGACGAGCTGGACGATTACATCGCCAATCCCAAGTCCAATGGATACCAGTCGCTGCATACGGTGGTCATCGGGCCTGAGGGAAAACCGGTAGAAATCCAGATCCGCACCGAAGACATGCACAACTTCGCAGAATTCGGGGTAGCCGCCCACTGGCGCTACAAGGAAGGCAGCAAACAAGACTTGGCCATGGACCGGAACGTCAACACGCTCCGCCAACTCCTCGAAGCCCCTCATGGTGAACGCGGAATCCTTGACTCCTTCCGATCCCAGTTCTTTGAAGACGACATTTTTGTCTTAACACCCAAAGGGCAGGTCCTCAGACTCAGCAAAGGAGCGACCCCCATTGATTTTGCCTACGGGATCCATACCGAGGTCGGGCACCGTTGCCGCGGCGCTAAAGTCAATGGCCGGATGGTTACCCTCCACCATACGCTCACATCGGGCGAGCGCGTGGAGATCCTGACCATCAAGCAAGGGGGACCGAGCCTTGGCTGGATTGACCCTCATACAGGGCTCGTTAAAACCAGTCATGCCCGCAATAAGATCAGAGCATGGTTCCGCCAGCAAGACCATGAGAAACATATTCGGACCGGAAAACAGATCCTGGATCACGAGCGCCAGAGGCTCGGGCTGAAAGAGCTTGACCAAGAACAACTGGTCCGCCATTTTCACCTCCCGCGCACCGAGGACCTTCTTCTCGCCATCGGCCGGGGCGATCTGACCTTAGGCCAATTGGCGGTCGCCTTAAGACCGGCCCAGCCCATTCAACCACCCAGTCTCCCGGCGACCGACCCTCCGAGGAGGACCTTTCATAGTGAGGGCAGCCATGACATCATCATTGAAGGCGTTCGAAACCTCGTGACCCATCTCGCGCAGTGCTGTTATCCGGAGCCTCACATGCCTATTATCGGCTTTCTGACCAGCCTTCGGGGCATTGCTATTCATCGGAAGGATTGCATCAACATTAAGCGGCTTCCAAGCGACAAGTGGGAACGCCTGATGGAGGTCAGCTGGGGACCCGATCCCAGCAAGCCCTTTGAAGAGCAATAAAGAACCATCTCAAATCACTTAATCCTTAACGCCACCCGCGACCAGCCCCTCAAGGTAGTAGCGCTGAAGCAGAAGAAATAACACCACCACCGGCAGAATCGTGAGCACCGCCCCGGCCATCATCAGCTGTGGATCTTGCACATGCTCACCCATCAGGTTAGCCAGGGCGACGGGAAGCGTGTAGCGATCCTCTTGGCTCAGAATAATGAGGGGCCACATAAAGTCATTCCAGCTCCCCATAAAGGTGAAGACCGCCAGCGACACCAGGACGGGCTTCGACAGGGGAAGGATCAACGACCGATAAATCCTAAATTCGCCCGCACCATCAATGCGTGCGGCATCCAGAAGACTGTCAGGAACCGATTTCAGGTACTGGCGGATGAGGAAAATCCCAAAAACACTCGACATCCCAGGCATGATAATACCGGCATAAGTGTTGATGAGCCCCAGCTCCTTGATCATAAGAAACAGGGGCAGCATAGCGGCTTGGGAAGGAATCACCATCATGGCTAGAAGAAGCCTAAAAAGGCTATCCCTGCCTCGAAAATGAAGTTTTGCAAAAGCATAGCCCGCCATGGAGTTGATGAGGAGCGAGGAGATGGTCACGCCCAGGGCTATCAGGGTGCTGTTCAACAAATATCGCCCCATCGCCAACTCATCGAAGAGTGCCTGATAGTGCTGAAGGGTCGGATGGACCGGCATCAACGGCGGCGGAAAAAGGGCCATATCTTCTGCCGTCATCAAGGATACCGAGACCATCCAAAAAAAAGGAAATAGGGCCAAGAGGGCGGCCGCTACCAAGATGACGTGGATCAACAGACCACCACCTTTAAAGTCCCTCATAAAAACCGCCGCATCAACATCTGAAGGACTGTCCCTGACAGAATAATGAGAAAAAGAACAAACGAGATGGCTGCTGCATAGCCCAGATTCCACCAGCGGAACCCCTCCTCGAACATCAAGAGAGCAACACTCAGCGTCCTCCCTGAAGGGCCACCCTGGGTCATCACATAGGGTTCCGCGAACAACTGGAAGTAGCCGATGAGGGTGACGATACCGACGAACACGAAGGTCGGCGCCAACAGGGGTAGCGTAATCGATCGGAATTGCTCGAAGGCGCCTGCACCATCGACCTCCGCCGCCTCGTAAAGACGGCGAGGAATACTCTTCAGGCCTGCAATAAAGATCACCATATTGAATCCAAAATTTTTCCAGACCGCCATGATGATGAGCGAGGGCATCGCCCACTGAGGGTCACCCAACCAATCAATCGGCTCGATGCCAAGCAGCGACAAAACATAATTCAAAAGACCTAACCTTGGGTGATAAAGGTAACGCCAGACCACCGCGACCGCGACCAGAGTGGTGACCACGGGAAGGAAAAAGACCGTTCTGAAAAACCCTTGCCCACGAACCCCTCGCTGATTGATCAGGAGAGCAGTTAAAAGCGAGGCCGAGACCGACAAGGGCACGCCGATAGCCACAAAATAGAAGGTATTTTTGAGCGCAAGAAAAAACAAAGGGTCGTTCAGTAGATGTCGATAATTCTCAAAACCGATCAGCCGAAGATGATCCCATCGCGCCAGAGCATAAAGATCAAAATCGGTGAAGCTCAGCAATAGCGCAGCAACAATCGGTAGGACAAAAAAAAGGCCCGTCATCAACAGAGCCGGAAACACCAGCCAGAAAGCAGCAGAAGGCCTTTGCGTCGGGGTCATGGCACCGCCCCTTGATGGCAGGTGCCTGATAACAGCCAACGGCGCTTTGAAAGCAATCGATCAACATCATGATCCAACGCCAGCAGAGCCGCTTCCTCGGTCATCTCATGACGGGCCGAACGCTCGGCATAAAGAATAATTTTGCTCGCAATCTGCTCCCATTCTGGCACCTTAGGGGTCGCTATGACGTGATCAAGCTGACGTCTGAAGGCCTCAAGAGGGGGGGATGCTGACAGAATAGGGTCAGACCAGACCGAACGTTTTGGCGGCAAATCGCCCGTCATTTGGTAGAGCGTCAAGAGGCTTTTAGTGCGGGTCATAAATTCAACCAAGGCCAAGGCCTTGTCCTTCTGCCGTGATGAGGCACTCACCGCAAGACTCGAACCCCCAGCCAGAGAGGCTCCAGGACCCGTTGGGCCTGGCATGACCGCCGTCGCCCAGAGACTCTCCAAAGACGGTGGCAGGCGGCGATGAAACTCACCGATGTTCCAGGGGCCCGTCACATAAAAAGCAATGCGCCCTGCGGCGAAATCCTGATAGAGACTCGTCATCTGCGCATCCCCCATCAGGGGCGCGAAACCCTTGTCATAAAGTTCGATATAGACATGAAAAGCCACTCGAAAGGAAGCGCTCTGAAAACGGCCAAAGCAGCCTTCAGCATCCAGTAATGTTGCCCCAGACTGCAGCCCAAGGATCACCGGGAGTTGCCACTCACCGAGGGGAGCGATCAGCGCCTTGATAAGGCCAGCGTCTCGATCCCGGAGCGTCTCCATCATCAAAATCCATTCACTCCAGGTCGTCGGGGGAGCATCAAATCCGGCTCTTGACAACAGGTCCCGCCGATAGAACAAAAGTCGGGTATCGATATACCAAGGTTTTGCCATCAAGCGCCCTTGGACGGTGCTGCTATCCAAAATGCCACTAAAAAAGTCCTCTTTTTCTCTGGCAGAGAGCGTTAAAGATTCAACCGCACCCAAGGCTTCAAATTCCGACACCCAGGTGTTGCCGATCTCGAAAACGTCTGGCATGGCATCACCGGCATAGGCTGTCAGGAGCTTTTCGTGAGCCGCACTCCAGGGTATTTGCTGAACAATCACCCTCACATCGGGGTTTTCCTGCTCAAAAGCTTCCACCAAAAGGCGAACCGCCGACCCCTCACCCCCGAGAACCCAGAAAGAGAGTGGGGTATCCTGATGTTCTGAAGAGCAGCCTAAAAGACCCAGAATCCCCATCAAGACGGCAACAAGGCGCCCCGGCCAAAGCCTCAGCAACGGGATTGTCAGACGTTGGGCCATACTCTATGCTTCACCTTCAGGGTGCATGATGATATCAATGAAAATAATCTCTCCAAGATCCAGGGTTTGGAGAGTCCATTCCACTTTGACCCTCCTCCTCATCATCATCATCACGATGATACCCATCGGAGCGCGGTCCGGCGACCTCGAACCTGCCACACTGCCCTCCCTCAACGAAGCCCGGCTGATGCCGCCCGATCATGAAGTCGAGGGCTGGAGCCTCAACGCCCCCCAGATAGGGTCTGAACTCCGCGCCATCCCGCCCCGTCTGCCTGATGGCGATCACAGCAAGGCGCTTCAAATAGACCTCGCGCCGCAGAGCGCGACGCTCGGCCGTGGACGCTTCGACCTTGAAAAAAATCTTCGAGACCTCGATGGCCGCCCCTTTGATCATCTCCTCTTTTGGATCAAAAGCGACCAACCACGGGGCCAGACCACCGATATTGAGATCACCATTGAACGATCTGACCTGGACCAGCCCAACCATCAAGAAAAGGGAACCTTCACTTTTGGGGGGATTGGTTCTGAGTGGACAAACATCATCATCCCGCTTAACTATTTTAGGAATATTGACCATTGGGATCATCTCCAAAAACTGACATTTCACCCAGCACCAGGCGACCAACGCCCCCACGGAGGGCTCTACCAGTTGGCTGACCTCACCCTCGTCAACACGGGCCATCAAGGGCAGATCACCGGCGATCAGGTGGTTGCCGAACAGCAAAGGCTGTGGGCGAGCCGGCAGGGAGGAGAAGCCGCTGCCAGAACACGCCTTCGGCAACGACTCGCCGGCTGGCCTGCAACCCTCTTAGTCGAGGGGCATCGCCTGCCTAAGAACGACCGGGCCTTTCTCGAGCGCTTAGCGCTTGATACCTGGCACGGGATCGATGCGCTGACCGACAAGGCGCATGGGCTTCCGCTTGATCGGATTGAATTTAGAGGACCAACGGTCGCTACCGACACCACCCATGTTGGTGATTACACCAACATCACGAACATCGGGATGCACGGTCTCGCCGTCACGGCCGCTTTCGATCTCGGCCTCATCAATCGAAAAGAAGCCATCGACCGACTGACCATCACGCTCAACACACTCGAGCATCTCGAGAGCTATCGCGGTTTTTTCTACAACTACTACAACACGACCTCCCTCGAAAGGACCAGTAACTTCATCTCTTTTGTCGACTCCGCCTGGCTGACGGCTGGCCTCATGGTCATTCGTCAAGCCTTTAGTGAGCTCGCCCCAAGGGCCAGTCGACTCATCGATCAAGGCGATTATCATTTTTTCTTCGACGAGAGCCATCAACTCATGTCCCATGGACATTACGTTCATTTAGGTCAACGATCAACCTATCACTATGGGATGTTCTATGCCGAAGCCCGCCTTGGAAGTCTCATTGCGATCGGCAGACACCAAGTGCCTCGGGCGCACTGGTTTAAAATGGCGCGGACATTGCCTCCAGAAATGACTTGGCAGAGCGGCGCTCCCATCGACCGCCAACAAGAGCGGAGGGATGGCTTTGAATGGACCTCAGGACACTACCACTGGCATGGCCGTAATTTCGTTCCCTCCTGGGGTGGCAGTCTTTTTGAGGCCTTGATGCCGCTTCTGGTGTTGGATGAACTTCAGCACGCCCCCAAAAGCTTAGGGCAAAATGACAGGACACACACCGCCCTTCACCGCCGCCATGCCCTTGAGGACCTCCACTATCCGGTCTGGGGCATGTCACCGAGTTCGACGCCTCGAACCCACGCCTATGCTGAATACGGCGTTCGCCCTCTCGGTGTGGCCGGCTACCCAGCGGGTGTTGTCACCCCACATGCCGCCGCACTGGCGCTCATGACAGAGCCTCAAGAAGCCATCATCAACCTCCGAAAACTGGCTACAGAGTTCAAGGCTTACGGGGATTTTGGTTTCTACGATGCGGTCGACCCCATCACCAAGGAAGTCGCAACCGACTATCTCTGCCTCAATCAAGCCATGATTCTGGTCGCCTTGACCAATCATCTCAGGAACCATGCGATCCAACGCCATTTTGAAGCCGACCCCATTACTCAGGAAGTCCTGCCCCTCCTGAAGATAGAGGCCTTCAAAGAATAGCCCTCAAGAAAGGCTGCTCTTTAAAAGATAGCCAGGCTTCATTATGCTTCCTTAAGACTGGTTTCAAATTGACCTACCGCTTGCCTATCCGGATGTTTATGCTGAATGTCTATCAATCAAGTGCTTACCTGCCCTCTCGAAAGACCTCCTCGAGCGTGGGCCATCCTCCAGAGGAAACCTAAACCTTGGCTACGGTTCGACTGCATCATGTTGGCAAAACTTACCCGAATGGGCAGGTTGCCCTCAAGGATATTGATCTTTCCATCAAGGATGGCGAACTGATGGTGGTAGTCGGCCCATCAGGCTGTGGCAAATCGACGCTCCTAAGGGTGTTGGCGGGACTTGAAACCATCACGCAAGGGGAGCTCTTGATTGATGACTGCAAAGCCAATGATCTCTCCCCACAACGGAGAAACATCGCTATGGTGTTCCAAGACTATGCCCTTTACCCCACCATGAGCGTCCGGGAGAATCTGTCGTTTCCCCTCAAAATGCGGAAGCTTTCATCCGGGGAGATTCGCAAAAAAGTAGCCTGGGCCGCTGATCTTTTGGATCTTGGCGAGGTGCTGGAGCGACTGCCGAAACAACTTTCAGGGGGCCAGCGCCAGCGCGTCGCCATGGGGAGGGCCTTAGTGAGAGAGCCTTCGGTCTTTCTGTTGGACGAGCCCTTATCAAACCTCGATACCAAACTGAGGGCTCAGGTGCGAACCGAAATTGGCGATCTCCAGAAACGAACCGGGACCACCATGATCTACGTGACCCATGATCAGGTCGAAGCGATGACCCTTGGCCATCGGATTACGATTCTGGACCAAGGCGTCATCCAGCAAATCGCAACGCCTGAGGCCCTTTACGACGATCCGGCTTCCTCTTGGGTGGCAGGCTTCATCGGAACGCCGCCGATGAATCTCGGAGAGGCCCTGATCACCATGTCCCCGTCGCATTATGAGGTCACTCTCGGCCAGGAGACCATGGCCACCCTCTCAAAAGAGAACCCGCCGGTCTCAATAATGCCTGCGCTAGACAACGGCCACAGCATCCTCATGGGCGTAAGACCTGAAGCCTTACTGATGGCCTCCGACCATGAGCCGGGCTTTATGGCCACCGTCACCAGTCTCGAGTATCTCGGCCACGAAACGTTGGTTCATCTCCGACCATTAGGCGCGCCAGCATCATTGAATTGGATCATGAGAGCCCACGGTCAAAGCGCTCTTACAGCGGGTAGCCTGATCCGCTTGGCGAGGCTTCAAGCGGCAAATCTCCACTTCTTTCGTTTTTAAGCCTTTCAAAAGTCGCTGTCGGGATTGGCGACCCCATGCGGCACATGACCCGTAGCAACGTGTTGGCTGGCCGAATCACAATGACCCTGCTGGTCATCAAAAAAGATATCGGCACCAAAGGCCTGAAGGAAAGGTCCCTTTTCAAGGCCGCCAAGAAAAATAGCTTCATCAATACGAATTCCCCAGGCCCTCAAGGTTCTGACCACCCGCTCATGGGCCGGAGCCGCTCTCGCGGTGACCAGCGCGGTCCGAATGGGCGACTCATCAGTGCCAAAGAGGGTCTGGAGATGATGGAGGGTCGCCAAGAAGGCCTTAAAGGGCCCGCCAAGAAGAGGGTTTCTTGCTTCGAGCATTTCATACTCGGTGAACGCCTCAAGCCCCTGCTCGCGATAGATCCGCTCCGACGCGTCTGAAAAGAGGACGGCATCACCATCGAAAGCAATGCGGAGCTGCGGTGATCCTTGAACCGTCTTTCTGGAGGATAGGATGTTGGCGGCAGCATGCCCCGCTGAGAGGGCCTTTTTGACATCCTCAGCGTTCGTTGAGAGGAAAAGGTCGGCGCTAAAGGCTGAAATGTAGCTGAATGGGGACTCTCCACTGGTAAAGGCGGCACGACTAATGTCAAGGCCATGCTGGCGGATCGAGTTGAACACCCGCAAGCCGGTATCGGCACTATTCCTCGACAACAGGATCACTTCCACCATGGGCTGCCCGAGAAGGTCATTAATGGCCAGTAGTTTGCTGACGAGATCATAAGCCACCCCTGGCTTCAGGAGCTCTTCCTCGTGTTCGATTTGATACTGGCAAAAGGCCTCTTTACCACCCTCTTCAAAAATTCGATGAGAGGCATCAAGGTCAAACAAGGCGCGCGATGAGATAGCGATCACCAATTTCTTGCCAAGACGTTCATTTGTCATAAGATGTGTCAGACGAGGAGATTGAATAAACGGATCACAAGGTCCCTCATTCCATTGATATGGGCCTTCATGAGCGATAATGAAAGTCGGGGCGGTAAAAACCCGAACTAAAATGCGTCTTGGCTGTCATAGCCACAGCGTAGGGGTGGGTGGCACACCGCGCAACGACGGGTCGTTCGTTGATGTTTCCACTAAAAGTGGCCTCAAATCCCACGTATTCGTAACCAAAAAAAATAGAAAAGGCACGACGATGAAAGAGTTCTTTAACAAAATGGTCCGGAGCAAGTTCTCCATTCTTTATCTCATCATCTTTATCGGCGGCCTGTATATGATGCAGGAAAAGGCCATTATGCCGATGGTCCTCAAGGTCGTGAACTCAGAGGCCTTCTTCGAGAAGCCGGTGGATGAAAACGAACCGCTTGGCAAACTGGACGGTCACACCGAGAGAACCGCTTTTGCGCTCGCCAACTGTCGTGATGCCGTCAAGAAAGAGGGCGACTTGGATGAAAACGCAACGTTTATGGATGATAACTACGACACCTGGGCTCTTGGTAATCGTCAATACCTGATTCGCTCTTCCGTCCGCGTGAACGCCAAGGAAAAGGGGCCTGAAGATAAGCTCTATGCCTGTACGGTGCGCATGGTAGGCGAGGATCAAAGCAAGCCTGAAAGCTGGAACATTCTGGGCGTCGACTTCAATCCCGAATCAAATTAAATCTGGGGTCCGACCAAAGCGCTCATCGTCGGTTCTCATGAAAGCCAAAGACACGCCCTAAGTCTTGTTTTTGGCTTTTATTCATTTAACCCGGCGGCCAGCCGAGGGGGCGTCCACCAAGGACATGCAGATGGAGGTGATAAACCTCTTGCCCCCCATCTCTGCCGCAATTCACTACCGTGCGATAGCCACCTTCGTGAAGCCCTTCGGCTTGGGCAACCGTCTTGGCCGCCAACAATAAGGCAGCCGCCAACTCCGGCTGATCGCTCGCAAGGTCATCCAGCGTTGCCACATGCTGCTTTGGGATCACGAGCACATGGGTGGGCGCTTGCGGCCGAATATCGCGAAAGGCGAGGACCCATTCATTTTCATAGACGACATCCGGCTGGATATCACCGGCCACCATGGAACAAAAAAGACAGGGCATGGATCCGGCCATGAGGCACTCCTAATAAATAGCGAGAACTTACACATTTTTGCGGCCATGGAAGGCGTGCGATAGGGTGGCACCATCAATGTACTCCAGCTCCCCCCCCAACGGCATGCCATAGGCCAGCTTCGAGATGGTGATCTGTTGGTCACGAGCCATGTCGTGAATGTAATGAGCGGTCGCCTCTCCTTCAACCGTCGTATTGGTTGCAAGGATAATTTCGCGAATGTCCCCAAACCTTAACCGGGCCTCAAGAAGATCCAGGCGCAATTCCATGGGTCCAATCCCGTCGAGCGGAGATAGGCGGCCATTCAAAACAAAAAAAACGCCCTTGAAACCGGTCGCTTCGTTGATCGCTTCAGCCTCAGCTGGCGTCTCGACCACACAAAGAAGTGATCTTTCTCGCCGCGGGTCGCTACAGATCGCACAGCGCTCCGCCTCCGTGAGCGTCCGACATTCCACGCAGTGGCCCACTTTATCGAGCGCCTCAAGGACGGCCAGAGCTAACTGCCGAGCTCCTTCCCGATCCCGCTGCAGCAAATAAAAGGTCATTCGTTGGGCCGATTTAGGCCCCACCCCGGGCAAGCACCGGAGCGCACGCGTCATTCTCGCCAGAAGACCTTGAGGTTCCAAGGAGATCTCCCCGCCTAAAAGGGCAACTTAAATCCAGCCGGCAGCTCCATACCGCCCGTCAAGCCAGCCATCTTTTCCTGTTTGAGCAGACTGACCTTATGGACCGCATCATTGAACGCGGCAGCCACCAGATCTTCCAGCATGTCACGGTCCTCCTTCAACAGGCTGTCATCAATGGTGAGCTTCTGAACGAGGCGTTTTCCATTCATGGTGACCTTGACCAATCCGCCACCTGATTCACCATAGACTTCTGCCGCAGCAATTTCATCTTGTACCTGCTGCAGATTCTCCTGCATCTTCTGGGCCTGTTGCATCAGGCCGGCCAGAGGGTTCTTCATCAATGGAATCTCCTTGTAATGTTCAGGGATCGATCGGTTTGACACTTCCCGGCACCAGCCGGGCACCGAAAGTAGCTTTCAACGCTTGAATGGTCGCATCCTGTTCGATAGCGATCTCTGCGTCGACCTGTCGCTCATCGCTTTCCCGCCGGAGTTGCTCAGCGGGCGTTTCACTCAAAGGATCCTCCAGCCGAACCGTCAGCTTGAGTGTTCGCCCAAGGTGGGCAGACAAGGAGGCCTCGAGCGCCGCGATCGACCGGGGGCTTTGGAGTGAGCGATGCTTGGGATCAAGCCGAAGCACACAGTGCTGATCATCCAGCTGAACCAAAACGGCATTACTGGCGAGTTCGCGCGAAAGGGCCGAAAGACCGAGGGCATCGATCAGACGAGGCCAATCTTCAGGCTTTGGATGGTGAAGCACACTCTCGAAGGAGTCGCTCTTCAAGGCTTGAGGGATTGACCCCTCACGCCCCGTGAGCGAGGGCTTGGAGGGCACTTTGGATGCTCGAACAGGCAGAGAGGCTGACCTTTCAGGCTTTTGGGCTGACTGTTGTTGATTCAAGTGGGCCCGACCATCAACCGGTCTAAAAGCCAGCATCCGGAGCAGGATCATTTCAAACCCGATCCTTGGATCTGGGGCCATAGCAAGGTCCCGATGACCGACCAAGGCAATCTGATAAAGAAGCTGGAGATCCTCGGCAGCGGTCACCTCAGCGATGGCCAAAAGGCGTTCAGCATCCTCGTCGTGACGCACCGTTTCGGGAACCCATTGGGCGAGACTCGCATGATGCAAGATCAACAACAGGTCCTGAAGAACATCCTGATAAATAGGCGCATGCTGATCCATCTCATCGACTTGTCTCAGGACCTCTTTGAGATCTCCCACAAGGACAGCGTCGAGGACATCAAGGACCGGCTGTCGCGCGACCGTCCCCAGCATGGCAGCTACCGTCGCCTCACTCAAGATACCGCCACCATGCGCAATACCCTGATCGAGAAGACTCAGACCATCCCGCAGTGATCCATGCGCCGAACGCGCCAGTGATCGGACAGCGCCCGCTTCATAGGCGATCGATTCTTGTTCGAGAACATGTTCAAGATGTCCCCTAATTTGCTGTGGGGTCAGCTGCTTGAGATTGAACTGGAGACAGCGCGAGAGGACGGTCACCGGAATTTTCTGTGGATCGGTGGTGGCGAGAAGAAACTTAACGTGCGCCGGCGGCTCCTCCAAGGTTTTCAGGAGGGCGTTGAAACTGTGCGTCGACAGCATATGCACTTCGTCGATCAAGTAGATCTTATAGCGACCCCGGGTCGGGGCATAAAGGACATTGTCAAGAAGATCCCGGGTATCCTCGACCTTGGTCCTCGATGCCGCATCGACCTCAACAAGATCAACAAAACGCCCCTCATCAAGCTCCCGACAACTCAAACAGGACCCACAAGGCTCGGCGCCAACCATCGCCTCGCAGTTGACCGCCTTCGCCAAGATGCGAGCGATCGTGGTCTTACCCACGCCCCGGGTTCCGGTAAAGAGATAGGCATGATGCAGGCGATCGAATTCAAGGGCGTGCGTCAGCGCTCGAACCACGTGATCCTGGCCGACGATTTCGCCAAATTGGCGGGGACGCCATTTCCGGGCAAGTGCCTGATAAGCCATGTGGCGTAGGAAAAGAGTGTGAAAAACGGTGCGTGGCGGCTGAATCCTTAGAACCCTTAGGATACTGCCATGTCCGCCTAGACGCCACCACCCCAAAGAGAGAGGGTGGCAGACCAAACCAGCCACACCCCGGCACACAAAAGTGCCGCTACCGTTGCTCCCTTCCGGGCCTGGCGGAGTTCACGGCGTTTCATTGCGAGGGGACCAATCGGCCTGCCATAGAACGCTTGAAAGACCCCGGCATTCCACCGAGACTTAATCTATCCATTATGAGGCAAGCGCCCCCCCACTTCAACCTAAGAAAGCATCTTTGATGTCGGGTCAGCCGCGTCCTCCGCCAGCGACTCGATCAGCCGCTCAAGGTATTCAATACGAAGTTCCGGGGTGTCAAGGGGGTAGGTGAAACGCAAACGCTCAGGACCATCTAGTTTGTAGATGGCGGGCTGGGTCTGGATGAGCGTAATGATTTTGAGGGGATCCACTTTGGGGTGCGGATGGAACACCAATCGGCCGCCTGTCGCCCCAGCATCCATCTTTCGGATACCCAGTCGCTCTGCAGAAATTTTGAGTCCTGTTATCGCAAACAGCATCTTAGTGGCTGGCGGCAACAAGCCGAAGCGGTCAATCATCTCCACCTGAAGCGCCCTGAGATCCTCATCCGTCTGAGCATTGGCAACCCGCTTATACAGCACCAGCCGGGTATGGACATCCGGGAGATAATCCTCCGGGATCAGCGCGGAACTCTGAACATCAATTTCAGGACCCACCTCATGCGGCATCAGATCGATCTCCGGCTGTTGGCCCGATTGAAGTGCCTTAACGGCGCGACCCAGAAGATCGGTGTAAAGACTCAGGCCAATTTCCTGAATCTGACCACTTTGTTCATCACCCAATAACTCACCAGCACCCCGAATTTCGAGATCATGGGAGGACAGCATAAATCCCGCACCGAGTGCACCGGACGCCTGGATGGCCTCAAGACGCTTACTCGCATCTGGGGTCATCAAGCTTTTAGGCGGGACCATCATATAAGCATAGGCCCGGTGATGGGAGCGCCCGACACGGCCACGAATCTGATGCAATTGAGAAAGACCTAAAAGATCGGCGCGATTGATAATAATGGTGTTGGCGGTTGGAACATCAATACCGCTTTCGATGATCGTGGTGCATAACAACAGGTTGAACCGCTGGTGATAGAAATCCAGCATGATTTGTTCAAGATCCCTCTCGGCCATCTGTCCGTGCGCGATCCGAACCCTAGCATTCGGCACCAGATGCTGGATCTCACGCGCCATCTTCTCCATGGTCTCGATCTTGTTGTGGAGAAAATAGACCTGTCCTCCCCGCTTAATTTCGCGAAGAACAGCTTCTTCCACCAAGGCTCCATCCCACTCACTGACAAACGTCTTGATCGCATGGCGATTCGGTGGCGGCGTGGCGATAATAGAGATATCTCGAAGCCCCGACATCGCAAGATTAAGTGTTCTTGGGATGGGCGTTGCCGTCAAAGTCAAAAAGTCCAGTTCACTTCGGAGCTTCTTAAAGTGTTCCTTTTGAGTCACGCCGAAACGTTGCTCCTCATCGACAATCACCAACCCTAACTGCTTGAAACGGACATCTTTTTGAAGAATCTTGTGGGTCCCAATTAAGACATCGACCTGCCCCTCAGCGACCGCCATCAGCACCCGATCTTGATCCTTCTTAGCGACAAACCGTGACAGCGCCTCCACCCGAATGGGCCAGTCCGCGTAGCGATCACGAAAATTTTGGAAATGCTGCTGCGCTAAAAGTGTGGTCGGCACCAGAACCGCAACCTGCCGGCCATTTTGCACCGCCACAAAGGCGGCCCGCATCGCCACCTCCGTCTTGCCAAAACCGACATCGCCGCAAATCACTCGATCCATCGGTTTTGGCGACGCCATATCACGAATCACATCGAGGATCGCCGTTTCCTGATCCGGGGTCTCTTCAAAGGGGAAATTGGCCGCAAACTGCCGGTAATCAACCGTATCAGCATCATGCTCATACCCGACCCGGACTGCACGCTTGGCGTAGATATCGAGTAATTCCGCTGCGACATCCCTGACCCGTTCTAGCGCTTTGCGGCGAGCCTTTTGCCACTGCTCTCCACCGAGTCGATGGAGCGGCGCTGATTCAGGGCTAGCCCCACTGTAACGCCCGATCAGATGCAAGGAGGACACCGGAACGTAGAGGGTGTCGTCGTTGGCGTATTCAAGCGTCAGGAACTCGGCCTCAACACCACCCACCGTCAATCGGGTCAAACCCTTAAAACGGCCCACACCATGTTCCTGATGAACGACAGGCGATCCAATATCAAGCTCTTCAAGATTCTTTAGGATCTGATCGAGTCTTTGCCCCGTTTGCGAACGTCGGCGGCGCCGACGTTGCTGGACCCGCTCACCCGACAGTTGCGTTTCGGTGATAATGGCCCATTGCGGGTCCACCAGCCAAAGTCCGTGATCCATGGGGGCAATCACCAGACAGAGGGGATCCAAGACCTCTAAAAACTGCGCCCATCGCTCGATCACCCGCGGCCTGATCTGGTGCTGGCCCAGCATCTCCAGCATGGCCTCACGGTGACCCGCGGTCTCTGCAACAAACAACACTCGACCCTTGAAGTCCTTGAGGAAGGCCAGCAACGGCTCCCCCCCCTCAGTTTTTTGACGGCGTCCCAGCGAGAGATTTGGTAACTCCTTGAGCGCGTATCGAATGGGTAAGAGCGGCTCAGAACGCGGCACCGAATCGATGTGAATCAAGGGGTATCGAGCCACCCGAGACATCAACTCATCAGGCGCCAAAAATAAACGCTCCGGAGCGAGAGGAGGACGATCGATGAATGGGTTGCGCTGACTAAATCGGCTGAGGGTATCCTCAGCAAAACGCTCAGCCGCCGCCTTGATATCGCCATGGAATACCATGCGTGTTGACGGAGGAAGATAATCAAAAAGGGTCTCGGTTGCCTCGACAAAAAGCGGCAGATAATATTCGATCCCCCCTGCAGCCATCCCCTTACTGACTTCCTGATAGAGAATATTTTGACTGGATATGTCTGGAAACGCCGCCCTAAAGGCCTGACGAAAACGCTTGATGGCCGCATCATCGAATGGAAATTCGCGCGCGGGATAGAGATTGATCGACTCCGTCTTATCACTCGATCGCTGGGTTTCAGGATCAAAAATGCGGATGGAATCGACCTCCTCATCAAATAGCTCGATCCTGAAAGGGGTGGGGCTGCCCATGGGGAAGAGGTCGAGAATCGCACCCCGAATGGCAAATTCACCGTGCTGAAGAACCTGCTGGACACAGTGATAACTGACACTTTCAAGACGCTCCCGCATAGCATCGAGACTCAAATGGTCGCCGAGCTGAAGGAGGAAGGTATTAGCAAGTACGTGTGATCTTGGACTCAAGCGCTGCATGAGGGTAGAGACCGGCGCCAACAGCACCCCATGAGTGACCTTCGACAGTTCCGCCAGACATTTCAGGCGCTCTGAGACAATCTCAGGAAGGGGTGAAAAGGTATCGTAGGGCAGCGTTTCCCAATCTGGAAAATGAAGAACCGGGGCGCTATCCCCCAAAAAGAAATGGATTTCATGCTCCAAACGGACAGCGGTCTGGGTATCCGGCGTCACCACCAGATAGAGATGGCGGTCCGCTTGTATCGCTCTTGCCAAGGCAAGCGCATCGCCACAACCCGATAGATCCTGCCAGAGGACAGGCTTACCCTGAGACGTCGGCAGAACCGGATTGAGCAGCGAAGTCGGCGCGAGGTCAGCCATTGAGATCATCTCAGCAGGTCAATCAATAAACCGTCGCGTCAGATCCCCATAGGCTTCGATACGGCGATCCCTGAGGAAGGGCCACATTCGTCGCACCTCCTCTGAACGCCGCCGATCGACATCAACCATCAGAATCCGCTCCTCCTGATCGTCGGCTCGATCCAGAAATTCGCCTTGAGGGCCCACCACAAAGCTGTTCCCCCAGAACTGGATCCCGCCACTGTGGCCCGAAGGATCCGGTTCATGCCCGATACGATTGCAGCTCAGAACCGGCAAGCCATTCGCCACGGCATGACCACGCTGGACGGTCACCCAGGCCTCCAGCTGTCTAGCCCGCTCCAGGGAAGAATCATCGAGATTCCAGCCAATGGCGGTCGGATAAAGGAGGACATCAGCCCCCGCCAGCGCCATGAGACGGGCCGCCTCGGGATACCATTGATCCCAACAGACCAAGAGCCCTAAGCGGCCGACCGACGTAGCGATCGGCTTAAAGCCAAGGTCTCCCGGGGTAAAATAAAATTTCTCGTAGTACCCAGGATCATCCGGGATATGCATCTTCCGATAACACCCCGCCAGCGTTCCATCCCTCTCTAGGACCACCGCTGTATTGTGGTAAAGCCCCGGTGCCCGACGCTCAAAGAGGGACGCCACAATAACGATGGAGAGCTCCAAAGCCAAGGCGCCAAGAAGATGGGTGCTAGGGCCTGGAATCGATTCCGCAAGATCGCACAACAGGGGATCTTCGCTCTGACAGAAATAAGGACCCAGGTGCAGTTCCGGCAAAACCACCAGGTGAGCACCGAGGGCAGCTGCATCTCGAATGGCTCGCACCGAGCGATCAAGATTTAAGGCAGGATCATGTTCGCCGCAGGGCTGCTGGACCAGGCCGACGCGAAGGGAAGCTTGTTGGGTCATCCGCCTTTTCCTACCCCATATTTTGGAAACTGCATCGACATGCAATGGAGGCTCCCATACTGACGAATCAGCGGGAGACAGTTAATAGGGATCAGCGTCCTGTCTTTAAAAACGCGGCCTAAGCGCGCCATCGCAATGTCATCGGCAGGATCCCCGTAAACCGGCACCAAGACCGCCCCGTTGATGATCAGGAAATTGGCATAGGTGGCCGGCAAGCGGCCCCCTTCCTCACTAAGAATCGGAGATGGCATCGGGAGCGGCACCAACTGATATCGTTCTCCTCGATGATTGGTGAAATCTTGAAGCGCGTGGGCCATTCGGGAGAACGAGGCATAGAGGGGATCCTCTTCGTCATCACACGCGGTATAAGCCATGACATCCTGGGCGCAGAATCGGGCGAGGGTATCGATGTGTGCATCCGTATCGTCCCCCTCAGCATGACCCTCATCAAGCCAAAGCACGTGCTCCCCCCCTAGGTGATCCCGAAGAACTGCTTCAATCTCTGCCTTCGAGGCCTTGGGATTTCGGTTGGGATTCAGAAGGCAGCGGGTAGTCGTCATCAATGTCCCCGCCCCATCAGTCTCGACACTGCCGCCTTCAAGCACAAAATCGACCGCGACCAAAGGCCCTTCTTCTAAAAAGCCTGAGGCATGGAGGCGGCGAGCGATCTGTTGATCTTCCGCACAGTCGTACTTGCCGCCCCAGGCGTTGAACCTGAAATCAAGATACGCCAACCGACCCTGGTGGACCACTGAAAGCGGCGCCGTATCGCGAACCCAGATATCGTCATAGGGCATGACGATGCAATGGACCCGATCCCGTGCAACCCCCCCCTTCAAAAGGGTCGCTCTGACGTGCGCTTGATGCGCGTCGCTGGCAACCGCCACCAGCAAGTCTTGCCGGTCAGCGACCGCACGGGCGATAGCAAGATAAGTCGCCTCGACTTCCTGAAGCCACGGGGCAAAGTCCCCATCGGCTGTTGGCCAGGCCACGAAAACGGACGCCTGTTCCTCCCACTCGGGAATCAGTCCTCTACCAGTCGAAAGATTATTCACTTCGCTACGCCGAAAAAAGCGAGATTCTACCCGAAACTCCATGAAGGTCCTGCGACAAAGACCCGATCAGTCGCGGACCCACCCCTCGACCAGCCGGCTGGGTATGCGCTTTGTCTCACTGCAGGGAGGATAGGGACGATGACGCACGATGGCAACACACACCCTGAGCGTCTCCACCGCAAGAATCCAGGAAACACTGATAAAGAGCAACGTAAGGCCTGCATCAAGATAATCATTAAAGATCAAATGCGGCGCTTTGGCTAACTGATCCTGCGGAAGCGTTCCTGCCGCTAACTGTTCGCTCAGATGGCGCGCGTGACTTAAGAAACCGATCCTTAGATCATCACTGAAAAGCTTTTGAATCGCGGCAACGCTGGTCACGATCAACAGCCAAATCAGTGGCACGGCCGTGATCCAGACATACCGCAAACGGCCACTTTTCACCATGATGGTCGTCGCAACCGAGAGCGAGATACCCGCCAGCATTTGATTGGCGATCCCAAACAGCGGCCAAAGACTGTTGACGCCTCCGAGGGGATCAATGACCCCGTTATAAAGCAGCCAACCCCAGCCACTGACCACCAAACCACTGGTGAGGGCGACACCCGGGTACCAGGAAGTCCGACCCAGTCTGGGTGACCAGTTCCCCAAGAGATCCTGGAGCATAAAACGGGCAACACGGGTGCCGGCATCAAGCGTCGTCAGAATAAACAACGCCTCAAACATGATCGCAAAGTGATACCAAAGCGACAGCAGCGAATCGCCAAAGGCCCGCGCAAAGAGGCTCGCCATCCCAACGGCCAAAGAGGGCGCTCCACCCGTTCGAGCCAGAAGGGTCGTCTCCCCCATGTCGTGGGCCAGCCCATTCATCTGATCCACGCTGACGGGGAACCCCCAAGCGGAGATCTTGGCCACCACCTCGGCGGCCTCGCTGCCCACGACCCCGGCTGGGCTGTTGATGGCGAAGTAAACGCCAGGATCAAGAACCGTCGCCGCCACCATCGCCATGATGGCGACAAAGGATTCCATCAGCATGGCGCCATATCCGATAAACCGGGCATCCCGCTCATTCATTAAGAGTTTGGGTGTAGTCCCTGAGGCGATCAGCGCGTGGAATCCTGAAATGGCACCGCACGCGATCGTGATAAAAACAAAGGGGAAGAGACGGCCACCAAAGATCGGGCCACTCCCATCGATAAACGGGGTCACCGCTGGCATCTTGATCTCGGGATGAAGAACGATAATGGCGACGGCCAAGGCCGTGATGGTACCGAGCTTCATAAAGGTCGAAAGATAGTCCCTCGGCGCCAACAGCAGCCAGACCGGCAATACCGCAGCGGCAAAGCCGTAAGCTATGATCATGAAGGCCAGTGATTCGCCGTCGAAATCAAACCAGGACCTCAAGGGATGATGGTCAACCACCCCGCCGCCCCACACGGCAAGCAATAACAGCGTGACGCCGATCACCGTCGACTCGATGACGCGTCCGGGACGCAGCTTGGTCATATAAAAACCAACCACCATAGCGATCGGTATCGTCGCGCCCACCGTGGATGTAGCCCAGGGACTGTGCTTCATTGCGTTCACCACAATCAGCCCTAAAACAGCGATGAGTATGATCATGATGCACATCACCCCCAACATGGCGATATTCCCCCCCAAGGGCCCAAGCTCATCCCGGGCCATCTGCCCCAGCGAGCGCCCATCGCGGCGAATCGAGCAGAAAAGGATCACGAAATCCTGAACACAGCCACCCAGAACAGCTCCCACCAGAATCCAGAGCGTTCCAGGAAGATAACCAAATTGCGCGGCAAGGGTCGGCCCAATCAGCGGGCCGGGACCTGCAATGGCTGCAAAATGGTGCCCAAAGACAACCCACCGATTGGTCGGTACGAAATCCCGCCCATCCTCGAATCGCTCCGCGGGTGTCGCCCGCTCTCCGTCCAGCACCAGCACCTTGGCCGCAATGAACGCGCTGTAGAAGCGATAAGCGAGGGCATAAATACAGAGGGCGGCGGTAACAAACCAGAGACTATTGACAGGTTCGCCGTGATTGAGGGCAATGCCTCCTAGCGCGGCAGCGCCAAGGATGGCGATAGATAACCAAAGAAATCGGGAGAGAAGGGACATACGATTCATGAAAAAGTCGTTGTTGAAAAAATGTTTAACGCTGCGCGGTTATGAGCCTATTACAGCATGCGCCAAGACTCCAGTGAGACTTCATCTCATTGATCAAAGGATCGCCCGAAGACCATGACATAACCGTTTAATCCCTACCCTGACGTTCCGAGGCTCTAGTGCGCCAAAGGCCACCCGAAGGGAACATTCTTGCTCCATTCCGAAGGCAGATCCTGGAATAACGGCCACCCCATGCTCCCGGATAAGACGCTCCGTCAACCTTAAGGGATCGCCCTCGTCATCGAGTGTCAAAAACGTGTAAAACGCACCTTCAGCCTCTGAAAACTTTAAGGGGAGTCTCGCCCTAGAGAGCTCCTCCAGCACCATTTCCCGGACTTCAGCCAACGCGCCCCGAGAGGCTTCGAAGACGACGGGACCCTCCCGAAGCGCGGCGGCCGCCAAGGCCTGGGCGATCCTCGGCGGGCAGATCAGGTGGGTATCCTGGATCTTATTGAGATGCGGCAGCAGCGCTGCCGGTGCCACCAGATAACCGACCCGCCAACTCGCTAATCCATAGGACTTTGACATCGAGTAAATAGCCAAGGTGTGGCCCGCCGACCCCTCAATCGACGCCGGAGAAAAGTGCCGTCGTCCCTCCCAAACAAAAGCGTCATAGGCTTCATCTGACACAAGAAAAAGCCCCTGATCCTTGACCATCTGATCGAGCGCCCGAAGATCGGCCTCAGGATAAACTGCACCGGTCGGATTGTTGGGTGAGACCATAACGATGGCCCGCGTCCGAGAAGTGATGGCCGCCCTGATAGCCGCGAGATCAAGACCATGGTCATGCGGGCGGGTAGCGACCCCAACCGGAACGCAGCCCAGCATGCTGACCGCCATTTCCTGATTGAAATACCAGGGCAAGGGCAGAATAATCTCATCGCCAGGATCTGTGATGGCCATCATGGCATGAACAAAGGCCATATTGGCCCCCGCAGTGACCAACAGGCAACGATCGTCGCCGACTTCAACATGATGCGCCTTGAGGAGTCGCTGCCGAATCGCCTCCAGAAGATCAGCATCACCCGCCACGGGACCATAAAGATGATCCTCCGGCGCCTTTCCAAAGGCCTTAGCAACAGCGAGCGCTGCTGGCGAGGGACCAAAGCTGACGACCCCCTGCCCCAAAGAAATGGTCCCAGGATGCTGCAGAACCCAGTCAGCGACGGTTGGAATAATAGGCGTTTTTACAACGTGAAGGCGTTGGCTGCCTAAAAAATGGGATTCGGGCATTTAACATTCCCTAACGATTCAAGGAGAAGACGAAACCAAGACAGCACCATGAGCCATCGGGTGAACTAAAAAGGGCTATTTCCCGAGCCCTTCAGGTAGAACCTGTGCTAAAGTTTAGCGCTTCACTGGGTAATTGCGATGTCTCTTCCTGATCACATTCTCACGGCCCGCTGGGTGATCCCAGTTGAGCCTCATAACACGGTGCTTGTAGACCATGCTGTGGTTATTCGAGAAGGCCGTATTATCGATTTATTGCCGATCACCGATGCTATGGCCCGCTATCAAGGGGTCCCTACCGAATCTTTTCAAGACCATGTTCTGATCCCTGGGCTCATCAATGCCCACACCCATGCGGCCATGTCCCTCCTTCGGGGGATCGCCGATGACCTCCCGCTGATGACCTGGCTGGGACAGCACATATGGCCCCTGGAACAACGCTTTGTCGGAGAGATGTTTGTTCGCGATGGCACTGATCTTGCGATCGCTGAAATGATCCGGGGTGGCGTAACCACCTTTAATGACATGTATTTTTTTCCTAACATCACCGCTCAGCGCGTCGTGATGTCGGGCGTTAGGGCAACCCTCGGCATGATCCTCATCGATGTCCCGACGGCATGGGCGAGAGGTCCGGATGAATATTTCGAAAAAGGACTCGCGCTTCGGGATGAATACCTTCATGACCCGTGGGTCCAGTTTGCCTTTGCACCGCATGCACCCTATTCCGTATCCGACGCCCCACTGAAACGGGTTGCAACCTTAGCGGCCGAACTGGATCTTCCCGTTCACATGCATGTCCATGAAACCCTTGATGAAATAAATCAAAGTATTCAAAAATTCGGCGCGCGGCCCCTCCAGAGACTCTATCAACTCGACCTCTTAGGACCCCACTTCATGGCGGTCCACATGACCCAATTACTCGACCAGGAGATCGAGCTGATCGCCGAATCTGGCGCGACCATCGTCCACTGCCCCGAATCCAATCTGAAACTCGCCAGCGGCTTTTGCCCCATTGCCAAACTCGATGCCCAAGGAATTAATATTGCCCTCGGCACCGATGGCGCTGCCAGCAATAACGATCTCGACATGCTGGGCGAAATGAGGACCGCCGCCCTCTTAGCCAAAGGGGTCGCGGCTGATGCAAGCGCTGTCCCGGCATCCCACGCCCTCCGCATGGCGACACTCGGGGGTGCAAAAGCCTTGGGACGAGACGCCGATCTAGGCTCGCTCGAAGTCGGAAAATGGGCCGATATCGCGGCCGTCAGGCTCGACGACATCGAGAGTCAACCCCTCTTTCACCCCCTGTCAGCTCTCATTTACGCCGCCTGCCGCCACCAGGTCAGTGATGTCTGGGTCGGCGGCAAGCGCCTTCTTAAGGATCGCGAATTAACGACGCTTGATCTTCAGGACCTCAAAAGCAGAATCAGCCACTGGCGACAGAAACTGACTGTCCCAGCCACTCAGGACGATCGGCCCATCGCCCACTAGCAGGATATCTTCATGACCCTTAACGACAACGTCCACGCCCACGAGATCGAGAAGTTTGGCGCCCAAGCCGACCACTGGTGGGACCCGCGCGGGGAATTCAAGACCCTGCACGCCGTCAACCCGCTTCGCCTTCAATTTATTCGCTCTCATACCTCTTTATCCGGTCAGCGCGTCATTGACGTCGGTTGCGGCGGTGGCATCCTCAGTGAAGGCCTCGCTCAAGCGGGCGCGCTGGTCACCGGGATTGATCTCGCTGAGGAGTTAATTGTGGTGGCCAAAGCCCATGCTGAAACTGCACAGCTGCCGATTAGTTACCAACTGATCAGCGCCGAAGCCATGGCCGCAGAACACCCTGGAAGCTTTGACATCGTCACCTGCATGGAAATGCTAGAGCATGTGCCGGACCCGGAGTCTATCGTCATAGCCTTAGCCCAACTGGTCAGGCCCGGCGGCCACCTCTTTTTCTCAACGCTCAACCGTAAGCTTAAAGCCTATCTTCTGGCCATTGTCGGCGCCGAATATGTCCTTCACATGATCCCCAAGGGAACCCATAACTTCTCGGCCTTCATTCGGCCCTCAGAACTGGGTCGCTGGACGCGGCGCGGGGGGCTTGAACTCCTGGGGATGGAAGGGGTGGTTTACAATCCTCTCACAGGCCAATTTAACCTGAGCCCCAAGGATATCGATGTCAACTATCTAGCGGCCTTTAAGCGGCCCGCCACATGAGACAAAGGGATCCATCCATCGGGACCATAGAAGGGGTCTTGTTTGATCTTGATGGAACCCTCCTCGATACCGCCGCTGATCTGGTGGCAGCAGCCCATTGGGCCCTTAGCATGGCAGGATTGCCCGCTTGTCCCATCGACGAAGTAAAACCGCATATTTCTGGCGGCGCCAGAAGTATGCTCGGCTACTGGCTGGTCAAAACACTCGAAAATCGTCCCGTCTTCAACTTTCCGATCAGCAACATCGTCAACAAGATCAACGAACCACTCTTCGACCGTCTGATCGAACACATGATGGAGCGCTATGAAGCCCACCCGGCCAGGCACACCCAGTTCTTTGCTGGGATGGAATCTGTTCTTGATACCCTCGATGAGCAGCAGATTCCCTGGGGTATCGTGACCAATAAACTCACCCGCCATACCCAACCGGTCATTGAAGCACTCGCGCTCCAGCAACGCGCCCAGTGCATCATCAGTGGTGACACCACCCCGCACGCCAAGCCTCACCCCATGCCTTTACTGGAAGCCAGTCAGCGGCTGGGGATTGATCCCAAGCAATGCGTCTACGTCGGCGATTCAGCCCGAGATATCGAAGCGGGCCGACGGGCCGGCATGGCCACCCTGGCGGCGCTTTATGGCTACATCGCAGCCGATGATGATGTGGCGTCTTGGGGTGCTGATGGTGCCCTTAAGGCCCCGACGGATTTGATCCACTGGATCGAGGGACAAGATGGCCTTTAAGGCTCTCCTAGGACGGACTTACCTGATCACTGGCGCCAGTGGTTGTCTTGGCGGCGTTGCCGCTAGAACCCTGGCGCTCGAAGGCGCCACGGTCATTCTCATGGGCCGTAACATCAAGAAGTTGGAGTCACTCTACGACGCACTAGAGGCCTCTGGTACACCACAGCCAGCGATCTACCCGCTCGATCTTGAAGGTGCTCAAGAAGGGGATTACGCGACCTTGGCCGATCGACTTCAAGAGTCCCTTGGGAGACTGGATGGCATCATCCATTGCGCGGCCGATCTTGGGCACTTGACACCCCTCTTTGGAATGGACGGGAATGGCTGGCAACGGCTCCTAAAAATTAACCTTCTGGGCCCCATCTTACTGACCCAGGCCCTCGTGCCCTTGATTCGACGTTCAGCCGGGGCTGTTGTCTTTTTTGGCGACTCTGCTGTCGGGGAGGGGAAGGCTTTTTGGGGTGCCTATGGTGTCTCCAAAGTAGCGCTAAGAGCCTATGCACGCATCCTTGGCGCCGAGAATGAAAGCGCTAAGATGGTGAGTGAGGTGTTGACTCCAGGACCTATCCGGTCCCCCATTCGCCTCAAGGCATACCCCGGCGAAGCGCTGAACAGCCTTAAGGATCCAGAGGATATCCAAGAGGCCTTGCTCAGGCTGTGCCTTCATCCATCGTCCTAAACGGACTTTTTTACCAGGGAAAAAACTTATGACGATGACAGGATACGGGCGGGAAAGCATTTGCCTTCTTCGCGATGTTAATGTGGTCCGGATTCCCGATGGAACCCCCGATCAACTGCCGAAGGGACACCTCATCACCTTGTCGCAATCACTCGGCGGTCACTTTACCGTCCTTGATGAAACCGGCCACATGGTTCGCATTGCCGGTGAAGACGCCGATGCCCTGGGTAAAGAACCGGCCATCCACAGCGCCATCATCAGTGGAACCGATCCTGAAACCGTCGAAAAGAACATCTGGGACGTTCTAAGGACGATCTACGACCCGGAGATTCCGGTCAATATCGTCGAGCTGGGTCTGGTCTACCATTGTGGCCTCAAGCCCCGAAAAGAGAGCGACTTCGAGGTGCATATCATCATGACGCTCACCGCCCCAGGCTGCGGGATGGGGCCCGTCCTGCAGCTCGATGCCGAAGCGGCCGTCAAGGCGCTTCCCGGGGTTCACAGCGTTCGGGTCGAGGTCGTCTTTGATCCACCTTGGTCGCGCGACAGGATGAGCGAGGCCGCCTTGCTGCAGCTCGGCATGATCTAGGCCTTCGCGGGCGCTGTTTGAGACCACCTTGATCAAGGGGTGCGATGGGCTCCATCGGGGTCATGGCGTCCCACCCGAGGCCATGCCACCACCAGCGCTACGGCGCTCACCAGCGAAGCCCCAAGGAACATCGTCTCAGGACCAAACCGCGTCCAGCATTCTCCGCTGATGACACTCCCCAAGGCGCCGCCAAGACCATAGCTAAAAGCACTGTAGAGTGCCTGCCCCTTGGCATGGTGTGCGCCCTTGAAGTATCGGTGAATCAGTGCGATAGACGCCGCATGAGCCGATCCAAAGGTGCCGGCATGAAGGATCTGAGCCACCATCAAGCCGATGGGGTGGGTCAGCCCAGCACCCAGCATAAGCCAACGAATAGCGCTTAGCACAAGGCTCGATAAATAAAGAGCCCTCAAGGAAACATGTCGCTGTAAGCGATGAAACCAAAGAAAAACCACGATTTCAGCGAACACACCGAGCGCCCATAATTGTCCAATGACGGCATCCTTATAGCCTTCTAAGCCCAAAAAAACCGAATAAAAGGCATAAAAGGGGCCATGGGCCACCTGCAGCAATAAGCCAGACAGCAAAAATTGAATCACTTCCGGGCGGGCCAACATGGCGACCCAGCGCGGTGCAGGCTCTTTTGGCAAACGCTCTTTAGCGTCAGGAACCATGAGGCTCGCGAGCCACTGAATCAATAATAAAATCGCCAGAAGCTCGGGAAGACGCTCCAAAGGCAGGAGACCATCGAGCCATTCCCCAACAACAAAGACACTCAGCAGAAAACCCATCGACCCCCATAAACGGATACGGCCATAGCGCCCACCTGCCTGTAAATGATTGAGGGTGAGGGTCTCAAAGAGCGGGAGACTGCCGTTCCAGCTAAAGCTGAATAACATCATGACCCCGCCAATCAGCCAAAGATTGTGGCGATCAAGGAAAACCGGCAGAAATCCCACAAAAGAAAGCCACGAAACCCAACGAACAAGCCGCAAAGGCTGATGGGTTCGATCCGCCCACCAGCCCCAAAAGCCAGGAGATAGGATCTTGGTCAACGGCACCAGGGCCATGATCAGCCCAATGTCGACCGCATCGTAGCCAACCCGGCTCAAATAGAGGGGCCAGTAGGGGACGAGGACCCCTAGAATCGCAAAGTAGGCAAAGTAAAAGAACGACAGTCGTCGAACAGGAACCGCTCTGAAATGCCTATGATTATCTGAACAATCTAGGCTTATCTCTTCCTGCTTCACAGAGACTGGTTTCACGCCGCCAAAGCAACGCCAGAGCCAGTCTCTCCAGAGGCTGCCACGGCAGAGCTTGCCGCAGTTTTCAGTATCACCGCCGCATTGAGGTCGCGGTCGATGTTCAATCCACAGTCGCAGCGCAGCCATTCCTTGCCGAGCGGCATATCGTGGAGCTGACCACATCCAGAGCAGACCTTTGTGCTAGGTGCGAACCGTGGGTGGGTGTATAGGAACGCTCCGGTCATCGTGGCCTTGTATTCAATCTGCGTCCTGAACATTCGCATACCGGCATCACCGACCGAGCGTCCAAGAGTCCCATTGCGGGACATTCCTTTGACGTTCAAGTCTTCAATGCCGATGATGCTGAATTCAGTCGATAGACGATGACTGAGCTTGTGAACGGCGTCCTGCCGAATATCAGCAATCCTTTTATGGAGATTGGAAAGTTTGGTTTTCGCTTTCCGAAAATTGGCACTGCCTTGGGTCTTTCTGGACAGTGATTGGTTAAGTCGGCGCAGGCGTTTGCCCAGAGCACGATGGGGTTTAGGTCCAACGATAAACTCGCCAGTGGATAAGGTAGCGAAACGCTTTAGGCCGAGGTCTACGCCGACCGCACCGTGGTTGGCTTTCGCCTGTAGCCGGTCTTCAGTCTCGACCAGCACGGAGATATACCAACCATCGGCCATACGGCTGACGGTGGTGGATTGAATCGTTCCAGAGAAACGGACCTCTTCTCGCATCCAAATCCAACCAATGATAGGCAGTTTGATTTTCTTGCCATCAGTAGGCGCCGCATTGGCTCCTTTGGTGGCGGGACCATTGTCCGCACGGAAGGAATCGTGGACACCTTTCCGCTTGAATTTGGGGTAGCCGACCTCGGCTCCCTTCTTGCCTTTCTTGATGCGGTCGAAGAAATTCTTGTAGGCGGTTCCGGCGTTCTTGATGGCCTGTTGCGGGGCGCACTTAGTGACTTCCAAGGCCCACGGAAACTCGACCGGCTTGATGCTGTTGTATTGCTTGCGAAGAGCCGCCTCGTTGGGTTTCTCGCCAGCCTCATATTGACGCTTCCACTCAGCCAAAGCCCAGTTATAGGCGTGACGAGCCACACCGTAGGACTTGGCAAAGTAGATTGCCTGAGCCTGATTAGGATTCAGCTTTATCTTGTGGACTCTGAGCATCGTAGATTCCAAATTCTTCGCCCATGCGGTCGGCTTCTGACTGGAGCGTCTCCATCAACTTTCGATTTTTCTTGGATCGGCTCCCGTAAAGGCGGGCACTGAATACCGTGATGATTTCCAGAATGTCCTCAGCAAGCTCTTGCTCGAAGCTGGGACGCTCACCTTTGTGGATGATGACAATCTCGATTCCTTGAAGCTCACAGAGTGTAAACACCAGCTCGGAACCGAACCTGAGTAGACGGTCTTTGTGGGTCAATACAAGGCGCTTCGTCTTCTTCTTGAGGATGATGTCGAGGAGCTTGGCGAGTCCTTTCTTGTTGAAGTTCATCCCCGAGCCGAGGTCCGAGATGACCTCGGTGCGCCAACCTTTAGCCGCGCAGTATGTTTCGAGCATTTCCTTCTGGCGCTCAAGGTCAGGCTTCTGGTCGTGGCTTGATACTCGCGCATAACAGACGGTCGGATAGTCCGAATCCCCAAGAGCCAAGAGCTTCGACGCGTCATAGAAGCGAGTCCCACCTTTGGTCTTCCGGTCAGGCAGCAGTTCCCCGGACTTTTCCCACTTCCGTAGAGTGTCCACGGACACCCCGAGGAGAGCCGCGGCTTCACCAATCTTTGTTAATCGCTTTTCTATAATAACAGATTAGCAAAGGTTTTCAGAGATTACAATCAACAGTTACTTACCCTCAGCGGGAACGGTGCCGGCGAAGCAGTGATTAGGAAACCCCTGCGCTCAGGGGTTGAATCGCCACAGCCACCCCAGCGTTCTGGCCACGATGACGGAGCGCGTGATCGATTAAGACGATCGCCATCATCGCTTCGGCAATCGGCGTCGCCCGAATGCCGACACAAGGATCATGCCGTCCCGTGGTAATGACCTCCACCGGTTCCCCCCGAACATTGATCGAACGACCAGGCAAACGAAGACTAGAGGTGGGCTTTAGCGCAATCTTAGCCACAATGTTCTGACCCGATGAAATGCCCCCAAGAATCCCACCCGCATGATTGCTGAGGAACCCTTCCGGGGTCATCTCATCGCGAAAGGCGCTTCCCTTCGCCGCAACACAATCAAAACCATCTCCGATTTCGACCCCCTTGACGGCATTGATACTCATCAGGGCATGGGCGAGATCGGCATCCAGGCGATCGAAGATCGGTTCGCCCCAGCCCGGCGGAACGCCATCGGCGACCACATGAATGCAGGCACCGATCGAATCACCTTCTTTTCTCAAGGCGTCCATATAGGCTTCCATGGCACCCACTTTTTCGGGATCAGGACAGAAAAAAGGGTTGGTCTCCACCGTATCCCAATCAAGGCGTTCTGCCTTAATGGGGCCCAACTGTGCGAGGTAGCCACGGACCCTGACCTTAAAAAACTCAAGAAGATACTTCTTGGCGATCGCGCCTGCCGCGACCCGCATGGCCGTCTCTCGGGCCGAGGAGCGGCCGCCACCCCGATAATCACGGATCCCATACTTCATGTGATAGGCATAATCAGCATGAGCCGGCCGAAACTGCTCTGCAATCGAGCCATAGTCCTTAGATTTTTGATCGACATTTTCAATCATTAAGCCAATCGGGGCACCGGTGGTCTTGCCTTCAAAAACCCCAGATAGAATCCGAACCTCATCAGGCTCCCGGCGCTGGGTGGTATGGCGAGAAGTCCCAGGGCGCCGTCGATCAAGGTCTCCTTGAATATCAGCCTCCGACAAGGTCATGCCGGGCGGGCAACCATCGACGATACAGCCGATAGCCGGTCCATGGCTTTCACCAAAAGAGGTCACCGAAAAAAGTTTGCCTATCGTATTCCCGGACATGAAAAACCCTCTTATCTGATCCATTCATCAGAGGCAAAAAGAGCCCTTCCAGAGAGGAGGGGCATTTTTGCCCTAAACCCGCCCTTGCAAGACCAAGACCTTTTCCCTACTCGTTTCAAGATTCAGGAAAGATGGCTCGGACCTGCTCGGCGGTCAAAAGAAAAACGCCATCCCCACCCCGCTCAAAATCGAGCCAAAAGAAAGGGATGTCAGGATAAGCCTTGATCAGGGCCCCAGCGGCACTTCCGACCTCGACCACCAATACCCCAAGAGGCTTTAGATGCCGCGCCGAACCCTGAAGGATGCGGTGGACACAATCAAGCCCCTCTTCTCCAGACTCAAGGCCTAACCGAGGTTCGGCGTGGAACTCAGCCGGCAGCGCCAACCATTCGGCTTCACTAACGTAAGGGGGGTTACTCACGATGAGATCATAGCGCTGATCTGCGAGCGCCTTATAGAGATCGGATTCGATGGTACGCACCTGATCACCCACCTGATGTCGATGGATATTGATGTCAGCCACGGCGAGGGCATCTTGAGAGATATCGACGGCATCGACCGAGGCCTCAGGGAAGGCCAACGCCGAAGCGATAGCGATACAGCCACTCCCCGTACAAAGATCAAGAACGTCGGTCACGGCATCAGGATCAAGCCAAGGGGCAAACCCGACCTCAATCCACTCAGCCAGCGGTGAACGTGGGACCAAGACCCGCTCATCGACATAAAAAGAAAGTCCTGCAAAGACCGCTTCGTGGGTCAGATAAGCAAGCGGCTTGCGCTCACTGATCCGCCGTTCGATGAGACCGAGGATGCGCTCCCTTTCAGGGATCGTCAAATGCCCTTCGAAATAGCCGCCTGGGAGATCAAAGGGCAGGTGAAGAGCCGCCAGGACCAGAGCAACCGCCTCATCCAAGGCGGCTGCGGTGCCATGCCCTAGAAAAACCTTCGCTTCGGTAAATCGGCTGGTGGCATAACGAACATAATCACGCAGCGTAACGAGGGTCGAAACAACGGGATCGTCCATGATATTCCTAGGGATAAAGTCCTATGGTGTGAAGCCCGAGGGTCTCCTCAAGGCCGAACATCAGATTCATGTTCTGGATGGCCTGCCCCGACGCCCCCTTCACTAGATTATCAATGACCGCGAGGACCACTACGGTATCGCCCCCCATGGGACGATGGACGGCTATCTGGCAACAGTTGCCACCCTTGACGCTGCGGGTATCAGGATGAGCGCCAGAGGGAAGCACATCGACAAACGCTTCGGCCTGATAGGTGCGTTCAAAAAGTGCCTGCAAATCCACCTGAGGCTCTTTCAAAACGCCATAGACCGTGGCATGAATGCCCCGAATCATCGGCACCAGGTGCGGCACGAAGGTGAATCCAACAGCCCCTTTGGCCATGGCTTCAAGCCCTTGCCGAATTTCTGGCCAGTGGCGATGACCTCCGACCCCATAGGCCTTAAAGCTCTCACCGGTCTCACTCATCAATAGGGGAAGCTCCGCCTTGCGTCCGCCACCACTGACACCCGACTTAACATCGGCAATAATACGATCGGTGGCGATGACACCTGCTGCCAGCAGAGGATATAGCGCCAGCTGCACAGCGGTCGGGTAACACCCAGGGCAAGCCACCAACCGGCTCCCTCGAATCTCGCTCCTCCAAAGTTCTGGGAGCCCATAGATCGCCTCACTCAGGAGATCCGGGCAGGCATGAGGCTCACCATACCAAGCCTCCCATACCGCGGGATCTTTGAGCCTGAAATCAGCCGCAAGATCAATCACCCGGATGCCCCGATCTAGGAGACCCGGGACCATGCGCATCGCTGTCCCATTGGGTGTTGCGAAGAAGACAACGTCGCAGCCCAAAAAGGCCTCTTCCGTCGGTTCGACAAAGACAAGATCCAGCGCGCCACGAAGATTCGGGTAGAGCGCATCAACTCGGGTACCCGCATCGCTTCTCGACGTCACCGCGGCGACCGTCACCATCGGATGAGCGATCAGCAATCGAAGCAATTCGACGCCGGTGTACCCGGTTCCTCCAACGATGCCAGCGTTAATCATCAACGGCCACCTCACCGGGCAGAGCCCATCATCAAAACCCCAGCAGGCGATGATTCCTTGACGGCTTCACCACCCATAAAGGACATTCCATTTAGTCGTTGCTAAGGGGCCCTTCGAAGGCTTCCACCTGAGTTTTGAGCTTCTGACCTGATTTAAAGGTGACCACCCGTCGCGCCGTAATGGGTATTTCTTCGCCCGTTTTTGGATTGCGGCCGGGACGTTCCGTCTTGTCTCGAAGATCAAAATTACCAAAACTTGATAATTTGACCGACTGCCCTCGCCCCAGTGCGCTGCGAATTTCTTCAAAAAACTGATCAACCAGTTCCTTCGCATCCTTTCGGTTGAAGGATAATTCTTCAATCAACCGTTCCATCATGTCATTTTTAGTCAGTGCCATCTCAATCCCTCAAACGAGCGCCGCAACGTTGCGCGAGTCCATCCAGAACCTTCTGGACGACCCCATCCACAAGGGTATCCACCAAAGTCTCCGCTGCATCCTGCAAAATCAGCCGGATCGCGACACTCTTTTTACCAGCTTCGACCCCGGGGCCCTGATAGACATCAAAAACCTGAGCCTCTCGGAGGAGTTCCCCGGCGCTGGCACGGGTCGTCTCCAGCAACGTGCCAACGGGCACGTTCTGTTCCACCAAAAGGGCTAAATCCCTGCGGACCGATGGAAACTTCGACAAACTGCTAAATCGGGGCAACTGCCGATCACGAAGGACATGATCAAGAAGCTCTACCAGAAATACACCTGAGGGGAAGCCGAGTCGTTTTTCAAGCCCGGGATGAAGCAGCCCCATAAATCCCAGACGCTTTTCCCCAAGCAGCATCTCCGCTGACTGCCCTTTATGGAGCGCCGGATGTTCCGCCGCTACAAAGCGAAGATCCGCAAGTCGACCGGTGAGAGCCACCAGTGCCTCGACATCTTGTTTGACATCAAAGAAATCGACGGGCCTTGATGGAAGGCCCCATTGTTCAGCTTCATGGCAGCCTAGCGCCAGCCATGACAACACCGCCTCCTGAGCGAGGTCGTTGCCCCGGGGTCTAAAGGTGAGGCCACTCTCAAACAAGCGAACGCGATCCTGCTGACGATGGCTATTCTTGATCGCCGCATCCAGCAATCCTGGCCACAGACTGGTTCGCATGACTGCGAGTTCTTGGGAGAGCGGGTTTTTGAGCGCCAAAGGCTCCACCCCGGGGTCAATCAACTGCTGAACACTCGCTTCAACAAAGCTATAGGTGATCGCTTCTTGATAACCACGATCAACCAAGAGATCCTTGACCCGGTCCAGGGTCAACCGCCCCTCTGAGACAGGGCGCATGACCGCTGGGATCACCGGCTGACGCCTTGGGAGATGATCATAACCATAGACACGACCCACTTCCTCAATCAGATCGGCCTCAAGCGCAATATCAAACCGCGCTGCGGGCGCTGTCACGCGCCATCCGAGGGGGTCCCCCGTCAGGGTCATGCCCAAACCTTGAAGAATTTGTATCACCCGCTCTGGCGATATCGAAAGACCCAGGATCTTTTCGATGCGCTCAGCTCTTAAAAGGATCTCCGGGCGCTGAGGGAGATAGTCTAAAGCAACCCGCTCAACCACAGGACCAACCTGACCGCCAGCTAGACTCAAGATAAGCTGTGTCGCGCGCGACAGTGCCCGCGACTGCAGTTCATAGCTCACGCCTCGCTCGAAACGATGAGAAGAATCCGTGCTAAGACCGTACCGCCGGGCCTTGCCCATCATCAGTGAGGGATCAAAATAGGCACATTCGATGAAGATATCCTGCGTCGTCTCACAGACCGCTGACTCACTGCCGCCCATGATTCCGGCCAGAGCCAAAACTTTCCTGTCATCAGCGATGACCAGCGTCTCAGGCGCCAGCGTCACCGCCTGACCATTCAGCAGCTGAAGAGACTCACCGTCTCGGGCCCAACGCACACAAACACCCCCCTCGAGCCGATCGGCATCAAAGGCATGCAGGGGCTGCCCCAATTCAAGCAACACATAGTTGGTCACATCGACAATGACGTCCAAGGAACGGAGACCTGAACGACGGAGCTTTTCCTTGATCCATTGCGGGGTTCCCGCATGACGATCCACCCCTCGAATGATTTGCCCAAGATACCGTGGACAAGCCTCTGGCGCCTCTACCCTGATCGGCCAGATATCATCGATGACCGGTGCCGGAGCCTCGACCTCTGGACACATGATCGGCAGCGTATTCAACAAGGCCACTTCCCGTGCGATACCCTCCACACTGAGGCAGTCTGCCCTATTGGGAGTGAGATCCACCTCGATCAGCTGATCATCCAAGTGGAGATACTCTCGCAGCGCCATTCCGATGGGTGCATCCAGCGGCAGCTCCATCAGTCCCGAGGCATCCTCATCGATGCCCAGCTCCTTTTGAGAACAAAGCATTCCAAAGGATTCAATCCCCCGCAGCTGAGCGGACTTGATCTCAAGACCACCAGGAAGCAGAGAACCAACCAGCGCCAGGGGCACCCGAAGGCCTACCCGCGCATTAGGGGCACCGCAAACAATTTGGAGGGGCTGATCAAGGCCGGCGCCCACCTTGCAGATCCTGAGACGATCGGCCTCAGGATGAGGATAAGCTTCAAGAATTTCAGCGACGACGACGCCTGTAAAATCACCGGCTGCCGCCGTGACGCTGTCGACTTCAAGTCCTGCCATGGTCAACTGATGGACCAGCGTATCGGTGTCGATAGCAGGATTGACGTACTCTCTGAGCCAGGCTTCGCTGAAACGCATGGGAAATTGCCGGTAATCGCTTAAAAAGCGGAAAACTGTCGAAGAAAACGGAGGTCGTTTTCAAAGAACAGCCTTAGATCATTAATGCCATAGCGGAGCATGGCCATGCGCTCAACGCCGAGACCAAAAGCAAAACCTGAATAGACCTCTGCATCGATATTGACGGCTTCGAACACGCGTGGATGGATCATTCCACAGCCCATCACTTCAAGCCAGCCGGTCTGCTTACACACCCGACAGCCCTGACCGTCACAGATGACGCAGGCAATATCGACCTCCGCGGAGGGTTCGGTAAAAGGAAAATAGGAGGGCCTGAAGCGGACCGCCACATCTTTTTCAAAGAAGAGCTTCAGAAACTCGTAAAGAATCCCTCTGAGATCGGCAAAGCTGACATCCCGATCGACCAAAAAACCCTCAACCTGATGAAACATCGGCGTATGGGTCAGATCAGAGTCACACCGATAGACACGACCGGGGGCAATCACTCTCAAGGGCGGGGTTTGACTTTCCATGATGCGAACCTGCACCGGAGAGGTATGGGTCCTCAGCAGCGTGTGTTCATCAAAATAGAAGGTGTCATGCATCGCCCGTGCCGGGTGTGATGCCGGAATATTGAGCGCTTCGAAGTTGTGGTAATCATCCTCAACCTCCGGTCCTTCAACCGTCTCAAAACCAATCCGACTGAACAGCGCCGACATTCTGCGGAGCGTCAGGGTCACCGGATGGAGACCGCCGATCTGTTGGCCTCGTCCTTGAAGGGTCACATCGATGGTTTCACTGGCCAGCCGAGTCTTCAGCGCTTGAGCCTCAAGCACGTCCCTTCGAGCGTCAATCGCCTCAACCAGCTGATCACGGATCAGATTGATCTTTGCTCCGGCGGCCTTTCTTTCATCGCCAGTGAGAGCCCCGAGAGATTTCATCTCCTCGGTAACCAGGCCTTTCTTGCCGAGGTACTGGACACGAACCTGATCCAGCAAGAGGAGACTGTCCGCTTCTAGGAGCTCCCCTTGCGCACGCGCCAGAACGTCTTCAAGGGTCGTCATAACCAGCTTTATGTGGTGGGTTAGAAGAAGGCAAAAGCCACGCGGGCACGCCTGTGCCCAACGCAACTCACGTCAACCAGATCAGCCCTGCGCAATCCGCGCAAGCTCTCTAAATGCGTCTTTGTCATGCACCGCGATGTCCGCAAGAACCTTCCGGTCAATGGAGACCGATGCCTTATTAAGACCTGCAATGAAACGGCTGTAAGACAGACCACATTCTCTCGCCGCCGCATTGATGCGGACGATCCAGAGGGCACGGAACTGACGCTTCCTCTGACGACGGTCGCGATAAGCATATTGGCCCGCCTTAATGACGGCCTGCTTAGCGACACGGTAGATACGACTCCGGGCACCGTAATACCCCTTAGCCTGCTTAAGAACCTTCTTATGGCGGGCTCTCGCAGTGACGCCACGTTTTACTCTTGGCATTGGACCCTCTTAACTTCGCTTAGGTCAAAAAATCTCAGCTATACGGCAACATTCTTGCCACGCCACGAAGGTCCGACGCATGGATGGCGTTCGGGCTCCTCAGCTGGCGTTTACGCTTCGTACTCTTCTTGGTCAGGATGTGACGGCGGAACGAATGGTTACACTTGAAGCCACCTGAAGCGGTCTTCTTGAAACGTTTCGCCGCGCCACGGTTGGTTTTCAACTTTGGCATTGCGCTCTCCGGTTAGTCTTGGTGATCTAAATTCGTTTAGGCTTTCTTTTTCTTAGGGGCCAGCATCATGATCATCTGCCGACCTTCCATTTTCGGAAACTGTTCCACGGTCGCATGTTCCTGCAAATCGGTTTCAATCTGCTTCAGCAAATCCATACCCAGTTCTTTATGGCTGAGTTCGCGCCCCCTAAAACGGACGGTCACTTTAGCCTTGTCACCCTCCTCCAAAAAGCGCGTTAAATTACGCAACTTAATCTGGTAGTCACCGACATCGGTGCCGGGCCTGAACTTGACTTCTTTAACCTGAATCTGCTTTTGCTTTTTCTTGGCTGCGGCCAGTTTTTTGTTGAGCTCAAAACGGTATTTACCGTAATCCATGATCCGACACACGGGAGGTTCTGCACCGGGTGATATTTCCACCAGATCCAACTCCGCGTCGTAAGCCATTTGCCTGGCCTCGCGACTGGATACCACCCCAGCCTGATTGCCCTCGGCATCGATCAGACGGACGTTCGAATACTGAATTTCGTCATTCAGCCTTGGCTCTTTTCTATCGGCACTGATAGCCTTTTCCTCCTACAAAGCAGTTAATGGGTAACAGCACGGGCTTCTGCCTCCTCGGCCAGTCGCCGCATCAGGTCCGGCAACCCAAAGGATCCCAGATCCTCCCCCTTTTGACTGCGCAGGGAGATGGTCCGAGACGCCATTTCTTTTTCGCCAACAATGGCTAAATAGGGCACGCGTTGCATCGAGTGCTCGCGGATTTTAAAGCCGATCTTCTCATTTCTCAAGTCAGCTTCGACTCGGAAGCCCTGAGAACCAAGGGTTTCGACCACGTCCCGCGCATAATCCGACTGCCCATCCGTGATGTTAAGAACCACCAACTGAACGGGCGCCAACCATAACGGGAAATACCCCGCATAGTGCTCGATCAAAATCCCGATAAACCGCTCCAGGGAGCCCAATATAGCTCGATGAAGCATCACCGGGGTGTGCTTAGCACCATCTTCCGCGACATAAACAGCACCCAAACGCTCAGGCATCGAAAAATCGACCTGAATCGTTCCGCATTGCCAGACCCGGTCCAGACAATCCGCGAGAGAGAATTCTATTTTAGGCCCATAAAAAGCCCCTTCACCCGGCTGCAGCTGCCAAACGAGACCCTTGGAGTTTAGCGCCTCCTCAAGGGCCGCCTCGGCTTTGTCCCAAACCTCGTCGGATCCAACACGATTTGTGGGGCGGGTCGACAATTTGACCAACACCTTCTCAAAGCCAAAATCCGCGTACACCCGATGCAAAAGATCGATAAAGACGGAGACCTCCGCCTGTACCATCTCTTCCGTACAGAAGATATGGGCATCATCCTGCGTAAATCCCCTCACACGCATCAAACCGTGCAGCACGCCAGAGAGTTCATTCCGGTGACACGCGCCAAATTCGGCTAATCGCAGCGGGAGTTCTCGGTAGCTACGAAGTCCCTGGTTATAAACCTGAACATGGCAGGGGCAGTTCATTGGCTTGATGGCGTAATCACGCTGCTCTGATGCCGTCGTGAACATATCCGCCTGAAATTTTTCCCAATGCCCGGATTTCTCCCAGAGGGTTTTGGACACCACCAAGGGCGTCCTGATCTCCTCATAACCATGATCACGGAAGATGCCGCGCATGTATTGCTCGACGATCTGCCAAAGCACCCATCCCTTAGGGTGCCAGAAAACCATCCCGGGAGCCTCTTCCTGCATATGAAAGAGATCAAGGGTCTTGCCGATTTTACGGTGATCACGACGCTCCGCCTCTTCAAGGCGATTGAGATACTCTTTGAGATCTTTCTTATCGCCCCAAGCTGTCCCGTAAATCCGCTGTAACATTTCATTGCGCGAGTCTCCGCGCCAATAAGCACCAGCAATCTTCATCAACTTGAACGCACGAAGCTTCCCGGTATCCGGAACGTGCGGTCCCCGACATAGATCGGTAAAGTCCCCCTGCCGATAGAGCGAAATCACCTGTCCTTCAGGGATATCGCGAATAATTTCAGCCTTGTAAGCCTCACCCATCGCCTCAAAATAGGCGACCGCCTCATCTCTGGGCATTTCCTGACGCTCCACCTGGAGCGCTTCTAAGGCCAACGCTTCCATCCTCTTCTCGATGGCTAAGAGATCCTCGGGCGTAAACGGGCGCTCATAGGAAAAATCATAGTAAAAACCGTTATCCACGACGGGACCAATGGTCACCTGAGCCGTCGGATAGAGGGCTTTGACCGCCTGCGCCAACAGATGCGCCGTAGAATGCCTGATGACATCTATCCCATCGTCATCCCGCGAGGTCACAATCGACACGCGCGCATCCACCTCAACCAGTGTCGACAGATCGACCAAAACGTCCTCAATGCGTCCCGCGAGGGCGGCCTTCGCGAGGCCAGCACCAATCGATTCTGCCACCGCCATCAGCGTGACGGGCCGATCGAACTCTCGGCGTGAACCATCAGGAAGTGTTATGACGGGCATGAAAAACCTCACGGACAAAAAAAGCACCGCACAGCGATGCTTTTCTGTATTTGGTAGGCGCGATTGGACTCGAACCAACGACCCCCACCATGTCAAGGTGGTGCTCTAACCAACTGAGCTACGCGCCTGCAATCAAGCCAAGCATTGTAATTGCTATTATTGAAAGTGTCAAAATATCCTACCGCTTTGTGACGGCCCTAAAATAAAAAAAGCCCCGACCATGGCCGGGGCTTCTCATCATCAGCCGGCATGAGCCGCTGACAGCTCAGCAGGATGCCAATTACATCATGCCGTCCATGCCACCCATACCGCCCATACCACCCGACATCGGTGCATCGGCTTTAGGCTCCTCAGCAATCATCGCTTCGGTCGTCAGCATCAGACCCGCGACGGACGCTGCATTCTGCAGCGCAGAACGAGTGACCTTAGCCGGATCCAAAATACCGAAAGCGACCATGTCACCGTATTCGCCGGTCGCCGCGTTGTAACCATAGTTACCTGTTCCCTCAGACACCTTATTAAGGACCACCGAGGCTTCCTCACCGGCATTCGCTACGATCTGACGCAGCGGCTCTTCCATGGCGCGACGGGCAATCGTGATTCCGACATCCTGATCATGATTGGCGCCCTTGAGGCCCTTGATCTTCTGCAGCGCGCGGATCAAAGCAACACCACCACCCGGTACAATCCCTTCCTCAACGGCAGCACGCGTAGCATGCAGCGCATCCTCGACACGCGCCTTCTTTTCCTTCATTTCTACTTCAGTGGCCGCGCCAACCTTGATCACTGCAACACCACCCGCAAGCTTCGCCAGGCGTTCCTGCAGCTTTTCACGATCGTAATCCGAGCTGGTTTCTTCGGCCTGCTTCCGGATCTGGACAATCCGACCCTGGATCTTGTCGGAGCTACCAGCACCATCAATGATGGTGGTCTCTTCCTTGCTGATCTGGACCCGCTTGGCGGTTCCAAGATCTTCAACGGTCGCCTTCTCGAGGGACAGCCCCACTTCTTCAGAGATCACGGTGCCACCGGTCAAAATGGCAATATCTTCGAGCATCGCCTTGCGACGGTCGCCAAAGCCAGGCGCCTTAACCGCCGCAACCTTGAGGATGCCACGAATATTATTAACCACCAGCGTTGCCAGGGCTTCGCCCTCGACATCCTCTGCGATAATCAACAAAGGACGACCCGCCTTAGCGACACCTTCGAGCACGGGGAGGAGATCACGAATATTAGAAACCTTCTTTTCGTATATCAGGATCAGCGGATTTTCAAGGTCCGCGCTCATGCTCTGCTGATTATTGACGAAATAGGGTGATAGGTAACCACGGTCAAACTGCATACCCTCCACCACGTCAAGGGTGTTTTCAAGACCTGAACCGTCTTCAACCGTAATAACGCCTTCCTTGCCAACCTTATCCATCGCATCAGCGATGATTTTGCCAATGGCTTCATCAGAATTCGCTGAAATGGAGCCAACCTGAGCGATGGCATTGCTGTCAGCGCAAGGAACCGACATAGCATGAATCGCTTCAACGGCGGCGGCGGCGGCCTTATCAATGCCCCGCTTTAGATCCATCGGGTTGAGGCCTGCGGCCACCGACTTCAGACCTTCCACCAGAATGGACTGTGCGAGAACGGTTGCGGTGGTGGTGCCATCGCCAGCGATGTCGGAGGTCTTGGACGCCACTTCCTTGACCAACTGTGCACCCATGTTTTCAAACTTATCAGACAGTTCGATTTCCTTCGCGACGGATACACCGTCCTTGGTCACGGTGGGGGCGCCGAAGCTCTTGTCGAGCACCACATTGCGACCCTTGGGTCCCAGCGTCACCTTGACGGCCTGAGCCAGAATGTTAACACCGCGCATCATGCGGATACGGGCATCATCACCAAATTTTACTTCTTTTGCTGCCATGTTAATTTACCTTTTCAATAATCTACTGAATCGTCTAAAAATCGGGTCGATTAGCCTTCAAGAATGGCAATGATGTCGTCTTCGCGCATCACCAAAATATCTTGGCCATCAATCTTCACCTCGGTGCCGGAATATTTCCCGAATAGCACTTTGTCACCTGCCTTAACACCCAAAGGGCGAACCTGGCCGTTATCCAGGACTTTGCCGTTGCCGGCAGCAATCACTTCACCGCGAATAGGCTTCTCTGCCGCTGAATCAGGGATCACGATCCCACCTGGTGAGGTCTTTTCCTCTTCCAGGCGCTTCACAATGACGCGGTCGTTCAATGGACGAATATTCATCAACTACTCCTTATGTACTTTACTGGACAAAAAAAGGGGCTGCATCTTCCATGCTGAAAGGCCTGACGTGGCCCTAGCCACCCCAAGAACTTGTTAGCACTCAGCTAGAGCGAGTGCTAATAATAATGGCGCACCTCAATCTGTCAAGACAAGGGGCCAGATTTTAACAACACGAGGGAGATGGGGACGTCCGGTAACGCTTTCAAGACCAAAGCGTCGGATGTTTATTTTGAAAACCCCTTGGGGATCATTCGGCGCGAAAGCGAGGCCCTAGACGTCAAAGGATCAGAGCCTTACCTCGATAAAGAAAGACGAATCGTCAATCAGTCTTTGACCGGTCGCTTCTCGAGCTTGCGCTGAAGTGAGCGGCGATGCATACCAAGCGCTCTGGCAGCAGCAGAAATATTACCGCCATGCTCTACCAGAATTTTCTGAAGGTGCTCCCATTCAAGACGACGCACGGACAGCGGCTTTTCCTTAATCTCAACAAACGCATCCCCCTCATGCTTATGAAGGGCCGCCACAATCTCTTCGGCGTCAGCGGGTTTTGCAAGGTAATGGACCGCCCCAAGCTTAATCGCCTCAACAGCAGTCGCAATGCTGGCAAACCCCGTCAGCATGACAATACGGGTATTGGCATCCAGCTCATGAAGTCGTTTGACCAACACCAGACCAGACTCCTGCCCAATGCGAAGATCGATCACTGCGTATTCAGGCTCGACAGACTCCGCCAACACAATACCCGCATCAACGTCCGTGGCCGCATGGACCTCAAACCCACGCCGATGGAGGGCAGCCTCAAGCACCTTGCAAAAGGTTTCATCATCATCCACCAGCAACAAGGTGGGCCGCTCAGAGGTATCACTCAGTTCGTTATCGAATTGTGCTTCAGTCACTCTCACCCCCTAATGATCTTCCGATACGTTCTTAAAACCCGCCTCCATCATGACACCGCTCCGGATCGACGCGTTTTTTTTTGCCCGGGGTTGATCAGTCAAGCGTTGACGTTTCAGCAAGCCTTACCCACCCATTGGGAAAGCGACGATAGGGCGGTCAACACCCGTTGATGGCCTTCTTCAAGGCTGAATCCAGTGGCTGTCCACAGGCAATTCGATCTTGGTGCAGGTGCCCCTCCCTTTACTTCTCGGCGTCATCTCAATCACCCCCCCCAGACGATTAATCGTCGAAAAAGCCAAAAACAACCCGACACCCAGCCCCTGATCCTTCGTCGTTACCGGGACCTTCCCAATAAGGCCGGATACATCAGGCGAAAGACCAGGACCGGTATCTAGAATCCTTAAGGTCGCACGCTTGTGATCCCAGCGAACATGAAGGCACACGCCATCCTCGGAGACCTCCGCCGCATTATTGAGAACATTAATCAGCGCCTGCGTTAGCGTCAGTTCGGCCAAAAAACCGGGCGACGGCAAGGGGCCTGCCTTGCGATAATCAAGATCAACTCCTGGTAATTGCTGCCGCCAGGCGCCAACAACATCATCAAGATAACCGGTCAGCGACGTCAACCGCCCACTCTCAGCCCGTATCTCACCGGCAGTCGCTGACATCACAGAAAGCGCCTGCTTGCAACGGGCAACTTGCTCTCGAAGAATGCGCATCTTGTCGGCCAAGTCACTTTCGGCACTGGAATCATACTGATTCTCTATTTCACGAATCAGGATAGCCATGGTTCCGAGCGGGGTGCCCATCTCATGGGCCGCGCCCGCCGCAAGCGTCCCCAGCGCAACAACGCGCTCATTCCTAAGGGTTTGCTCCCGAGCTTCTGCAAGACTTCGCTCACGCGCACGAAGATTCTTGGCCATTTCAACGACGAAGTAGGCCACCATGACGGCACTAAAAACAAAACCAAACCACATCCCGAACACATGGAGATCAAGGTCGTGCTTTGGCATCATGGCATGCATATTGTGCAGCGCATGAGCCGCGCTTTGATCCTGAAAGACCACAGGCTGAATGTCAGGCAGCGGGTGGTAATAGGTCATCAAGAGGGTGTAACAGCCCGACGTGAACATCACCATGTACCAGGTGTATTCTTGGGGAAGGACCGTTGCGGCAATGATTAACGGCAGCAGAAAAAACCAGGCCACTGGATTAGTAGCGCCACCGGTAAAATAAAGGATGGCCGTAATAGCGAGGACATCACAGGATAGCTGGACAAAAAGCTCCATCTCCAGAATAGGTTCGTTCGATGTCAAGCGCAGCCATGTCCACCAATTAAAGAGGGACAACAAGGTCAAAATACCCCAGAGCGGGACTTCCTGGAGCGGAATATCGAGGCCGTAAAGACTGATAAAGATGATCAGCCCCTCGCCCACAATCATCAAATTGCGTAAGACGAATAACCATCTAAGGTTTTGCCTTGCATCATGCTCAAGATGCGTGGGCGTGGGGATGCTGGATAAGGGTTCCGTATTCATCAATATGAGTGATTCGATGAGGCCATGAGCGACCACTGATGCGTCAATTTGTCACCTACCGGCCATCCCGTCATCACGACAAAATGGCCCCATCAGTGGAGAGCAACACGACGGTCCTCAGCACCTAAGAGGACACCGACTGACCGCCTTCAGCTTGGATGAGGAACATCAAGTCCCTTTTTTTTACTACTTGGACGACATCTCATCATTGACCTCATCTGGCGTCAATGATTTGGCTTCAAAAGAAACACAAAGCCCCGAAAGCCCGCAATATCCGTTCGGATGAACAGCAAGATACTGCTGATGATAGCCTTCGGCATAATAGAAGACCGGCGCTTCGGCCACTTCCGTGGTGATGACCTCCTCACGGCCCGCCGCGATGATCGCCCTTTGATAAAGATCAAGACTTTTCATCGCCTGGCGACCATCCTCAGGAGAACACGTATAGAGGGCCGATCGGTATTGGGTCCCAAGATCATTACCCTGCCGCATCCCCTGCGCCGGGTGGTGAGACTCCCAGAAGACTTTCAATAGGGCGGTCAATGGCACCACGGCCGGGTCGAAAACCACCATAACCACTTCGGCGTGCCCGGTTTGTCCGGAACAAACCTCTTCATAGGTCGGATGGGGTGTAAAACCACCGGCGTAGCCCACTGCTGTCGTGTAGACCCCCGCCATAGACCAGAATTTGCGTTCGGCCCCCCAAAAACACCCCATACCAAAATAAATGGTTTTTGAACCCAAAGGGAACGGCGGCTTTAGGGGGTGACCAAGAACGACGTGCACCGAAGAAGTGGCCATCGGAACGGACCTCCCTGGCAATGCATCGGCCTCCTCTAACCGCACCGCCCCTTTTTCTTGAAACCATCGTCGCGTTAAATCAAACACACCCTGTCCTCCATTAAGATTCAGCCTGCCCACGAATGAGCGCCTAGAGCGTCTCGCCTCTTGATGGCATCGAGCCTAATAAAACCCTTCACGACAGCTCTCTCACCACGGCCAGTCAGTCATCCGCTTTACAATGGGGTCCACATGACCCCAGAGAGAAAATCACACCATGCCGCCCACCGATTCTTTTCAACGCTTTTATTTTGAACATCTCGGCATCCGAGGTGAGATTGTTCGCCTTGAGGAGGCCTGGTTAGCCATACAAGGGGCTTCTCACTATCCTCCAAGCGTTGCCGCTCCACTCGGGGAAGCGATGGCTGCTGTCGTCTTACTTTCTGGCACCATCAAGTTTGAGGGGTCTTTGATCCTTCAAGTTCAAGGCAGCGGCCCAATAAAAACACTCGTCGCACAAGCAACCCATCAACGAACGATTCGGGGGCTTGCGCATTTTGAGCGAGAACCATCCGGAGCGGCCCTTGATCAATTGTTTGGTGAAGGCCGCATGGTCATCACCATTCAGAATCGCGACCTGGAGCCTTACCAAGGGATCGTAGCACTCGAAGGCGCCTCTCTTGCAGAGGCGATTGAAGGTTATTTTGAACGCTCGGAACAGCTGCCAACGCGGCTCTGGCTCACCGCACATCCGCAGCGTGCCGGCGGTCTTTTTCTGCAGGCTCTACCAGGACATCAAAGGAATGAGGATGATTGGAATCGGATCCACCATCTGGCCGCTACCGTGACCCCTGAAGAGCTGCTCGAACTCCCCCCTGAGGCCCTTTTGTTCCGGCTTTTTCATGAAGAGACGGTTCGGCTACAAGATCCTGAAACCGTCCGTTTCCGTTGCGGCTGCAGCCGCAACCGCATCGAGTCCGTTCTGGTCGCGTTAGGCCCTAAGGAAGTGCAAAGCCTGTCAGAACAGGATGAAGTGATCTCGGTCCACTGCGAATTCTGTAACCGAGAGTATGTGTTTGACCGCGTCGATACGACGGGCTTATTCCTCGCATCAGGAGGCCTCTCACCCAACACGACGCGTCAATAAAGGGACAACTTTCACCCAAGGCCACTAGAACCTTGGGTGATCATCTCCCGAACTAAAGCCAATAAACAAAGATAAAGAGGCCCAGCCAAACGACGTCGACGAAATGCCAGTACCAAGCCGCCGCCTCAAACGCAAAATGATTGTGGCTGCTGAAGTGACCCCTAAGACTCCGGATCAAAACAATCAACAGAAAGATGGCACCGATGGTGACATGAAGACCATGAAAACCGGTCAGCATGAAGAAGGTGGAGCCATAGATACCCGTGCCGAGCGTCAGCCCCATTTCTGTATAGGCCTCATGGTATTCAACGCCCTGCAGGAAGACGAATCCAAAACCCAGAAGGACCGTGAGAGCGAGACCGATGATCAGCTGGCGACGATTATCCTTGAGTAGCCCCCAATGCGCCCAGGTCACGGTCACGCCGCTGGTGAGAAGAATCAGGGTATTGATGGCCGGGATTCCCCAAGCCGCCATCGGCTCAAATTCACCTTCCTCATTACCCCCAATGTGGGCCGGTCCATTGGTAGGCCAGACATTCTTGAAAGAATCCCAAAGAAATTGATGGGTTGAGTCAATTCCTGTTCCAGGCGTATCGCCCCCAAGCCAAGGTAGCGCAAGGTCTCGACAGTAGTAGAGCGCACCAAAAAAGGCGGCGAAGAAGAAGACCTCCGAGGTAATGAACCACATCATTCCCATCTTGAAGGATATTTCAACTTGGTGATTGTAAAGGCCACCAAGACTCTCGCGGATGATGGCCGCAAACCAGATGAACATCATGTAAATGATGGTACCCGCCCCGACCCACATCATGGCAGGACCGATATCGGACCCATTCAGGTAATTTGAGAAACCCGCCAGGAGGACAAAGAGACCTATGGAGCCAATAATGGGCTGGGTGGCCTTGTGAGGCAGAAAGTAAGATCCATGTAGCGCCATGAGTATTTCCCCTGATCAATAACTGATAAAACGCTCAGCACCTAGGGAGGGCTGATATCGAAAAACGTATACGACAAGCTGACGTCTCCCACTGTCTCCGGAAGCTCGGGATCAATGGCGAATCGAACGACCATTTCCCGCTCCTGATGCGGTTCAAAACGCTGTTCGTTAAAACAGAAACATTCGCTCTTCTTCAGAAACTGGGTGGTCCATCCCGGCGCAATACTCGGAATCGCCCGACCGATCAAGGGCTTCTCTGACGAGTTGCGTCCATAGAACGCGACCGTCTGGTACTCCCCCGGATGGACCTTGATCTTATTCACGCCCGCTCTAAATTCAAGCGGCATCGACCCATTCACTGTCGTCACAAACTCAACGTTGACCCAACGCGACTGGTCAACCCGGAGCATCGTCTCGGCCTGAGCCTCCGTTTTGACCTTGCCATTGAGTCCCGTCCATTCACAAAAGACATCGTAAAGCGGCACTAAGGCAAAACCAAAACCAAACATGGCGATGACCACCAAGACGATGTACGCCAAAACCTTGGTGTTCGATCGCCGGGGCGGCACCGGACTCATGATGGGAGCCCGGTCCCTTTCATCACATGGTAAATGGCGAGGAAATAGAGACTGACCGCCACACCTCCGAAGAAAAGCGCCATGAGGATGTTCTTTGTTCTGATTTTCATCCTGTCAGGTACTCACCGTACACATCTATTCGGAAATGGCCTTTTCAGTGAACGTTGGGAGGCGTTTCCCACGTGTGATAAGGCGCTGGCGATGGCAGGGTAAACTCAAGGCCATGCTCACCAGCACCCTCCCAGACTTCGTCACTCGCGTGCTCACCCTGTCTGCGCATACACCTGATCACGATGTAGCAGAAAATCAACTGGGAAAAGCCAAAAATGAACGCACCGACGGAGGACCACGCATTGAATTCAGCAAATTGGAGCGCATAGTCTGGGATTCTTCTTGGCATTCCAGCAAGCCCAAGGAAATGCTGCGGGAAGAAGCACAGATTCACCGACAGGGTTGTCAACCAAAAGTGCAACTGCGCTAATCGCTCGTCGTACATCCGTCCAGTCCACTTAGGTAACCAGTAGTAGACCCCACCGATGATCGCAAACACCGCCCCAGAAACGAGAACGTAGTGGAAATGAGCCACGATGAAATAGGTATCGTGGTACTGCAGATCTGCCGGAGAAATGGACATCATCAGTCCGGTGAAGCCGCCCAGAGTGAACAGCACCACAAAGGCAATAGCCCAGAGCATAGGGGATTCAAAGGTAATGGCCCCCCGCCACATCGTCGAGATCCAGTTAAATACCTTCACCCCAGTCGGCACCGCAATCAGCATGGTGGCGTAGGTGAAATAGAGTTCGCCCTCAATCGGCATCCCGACCGTGTACTGATGATGCGCCCAAACGATGAATGATAAGAAACCAATCGAGGCCGTGGCGTAGACCATCGATGAGTAACCAAATAGGCGCTTACGCGAGAACGTCGGGATGATTTGTGAAACGATCCCAAAAGAAGGCAAGATGAGGACGTAGACTTCTGGGTGACCAAAGAACCAGAACAGATGCTGATAGAGGACCGGATCACCACCACCCGCTGCATTAAAGAAGCTGGTACCAAAGAACTTATCGGTGAGCAGCATAGTCACCGCACCCGCAAAAACAGGCATGATGGCGATCAACAGAAAGGCCGTAATCAGCCAGGTCCATACGAACAGGGGCATTTTCATGAGCGTCATGCCGGGCGCCCGCATATTAAGGATCGTCACGATGATGTTGATCGCAGCAAGGATCGACGAGACGCCAAGAATATGGATGGTAAAGATCGTAAACGGAAAGGCAGCCCCGGTCTGAAGAACCAACGGCGGGTAAAGGGTCCATCCAGCCGCCGCGGCACCCCCCTCCATGAACAAGGTACTCATCAGCATCAAGGCGGCAAAGGGCAGCAGCCAGAAGCTCCAATTATTAAGGCGAGGCAAGGCCATATCGGGGGATCCGATCATCATCGGAATCATCCAGTTGGCAAGACCCGCAAAGGCAGGCATGACAGCGCCAAAAACCATGATCAGCGCATGCAGCGTTGTCATCGAGTTAAAGAACATCGGATCAACAAACTGCATGCCAGGCTCAAATAACTCCGCCCTGATCACCAGGGCCATGGCCCCACCGACCATGAACATGATCAAGGAGGTCACCATATAGAGCGTGCCAATATCCTTGTGGTTGGTGGTCGTCACCCATCTCATCAGGCCCTTGGCTGGACCGTGGTCATGGTGATCGTCATGAATGGCCGAAACTGACATAGGATTCACCTCAAAAAATGGGGACGTTGTTTTAGTGGGTCGCGATATCGGCGGGCTGCACCAAATCACCGGTGCTGTTGCCGAACGCGTTATGTTGTTAAGTAATGACCGCCGCAACCTCTCGAGGTTTCAGGATATTGCGGAATGACGCCATCAACGGTGGCTTGCCATTAAGGACCAGTTGAATGTGGGCTGCCACGGGACCTTGGACGACCACCGGACTCCCGTGAATCGCCGGGAAGAGACCCGGAACGCCTTCCCCATTCGCCTGATGACAGCTCTGGCAATGGCTTTCATAGACTTCTTTGCCCAGCGTCATAGCGACCTCTTGGGTGAGGGGTTCATCGATTGCTGGAGCAGGGCTCGTGGCCTCGCTGCTGCCCGCTGCGGCCAGGGGAGGCTCGGGTTGATGGTCACTGGGTTTTTCTTGAGGGGTAGCTGGCTCTCCAGCCGCCTGATCGGCAGTCCCCTTCTGCGCGGCCAGCCACTCACGATATTCTGCCTCAGGCTTTGCAACCACCACGATGGGCATGAAGGCATGATCGCGGCCACACAGCTCGGTGCACTGACCCCGATAGGTACCAGGCTTCTCAATGGTTGCCCAACCATCGGTGATAAAGCCTGGAATGGTGTCCTTTTTCCAGCCAAGGTCTGGCACCCACCAAGAGTGGATAACATCGCCCCCTGTAAAGAGGAAGCGGACCTTCTTACCCACCGGCAGAACGAGAGGGTGATCCACATCGAGGAGATAATGATCCACGGTCGCAGGGTCGATACCGGAACCCATTTGACGGGCCTCATTACTCTTCGCTGAAAGGGTACTGAAGAAGCTGACCCCCTCATCCAGATAATCGTATTTCCATTTCCACTGATAACCGGTCACCTTGACGGTGAGATCTGCTCCGGTGGTGTCGTAAACTTTGATCATCACCCGGGTGGCCGGAATCGCCATTCCAAGCAAAATAAGGAATGGGATGACCGTCCACAGAATCTCAATCTTGGTGTTTTCATGAAACTGCGCCGGTACCGCACCCTTTGACTTCCGGTGATGGATCAACGAGTAGACAAGAATCCCGTAGACCAAGACCCCAATGCCAACACAGATCCAGAAGATCAGCATATGCAGATCATGGATATCTCGACTCAGCTCGGTCACGCCTTCAGTCAGATTGAGCGCGTAATCAGCAGAAGCCTCACCAGCGACCGCAAACCCACTCACCGCCAGTAAAGTCATTAATTTCTTCACGAAACCCTCTCTACAGTCGCTCGGACCAACGATTGGCCTTGCTTTTAATGGTCAAAAAATATGTTTGCGGCACCCAAAACTCAGCCCCCTTTCATCCGAAGCCCTGAACCTAAATTCGGGCGAATTCCGGAGAAAAGGCCTCCTTAGGCAGCCATGTAATCAATTAGTTGCGTCGCCAGCGAGGAGGTAGATCCTTATTTAAGGGAACATTGCCTCCCTGTCTGCGCGCGCTTCCATATTATTATTTGACGACTTTTCTGAACCATGAAAAGCCCTTCGAGCAACCCCACGATGCGAAAAAGGCATCGCTTGCGCTGAGATGACCCATGCTTCAGGGTGATGAGATCCTAAGGGATCAGCATCCTCTTAAAACCGGACCCGATGATCAAGAGCGCCAATCTCTGGATGAATTTCATCCCTCCCCGACCGGCCACACTGCCCCCTATCGCGACAGGATCAAACACGCCGAGGTTAAATGCTAGCTTAAGGCGCCACAAGGCGCAAGATTTCAACAATATCTATACGGTTATTTGGCGCCGACTCACCCTCCCCTTGATGGGGCGCAAAGGGCATCTTTAAGAGAGGTCGACCGAGTCTGTCCCCCAGCGCCAAGAGCATGTCTTGGGACTCCTCTGTAGTCGGCGATAGTTCATTAGCAATCCAGCCAGCCATCACCAGACCGGAATTTAACATGGACTCAGCCGTCAGTCGCGCGTGGTTAATACATCCAAGACGCAGACCCACCACCAAAATCACCGGGAGATCAAACCGTCGCGCAAGATCAGCAACATCCTCCTGATCATTGAGAGGAACCCGCCATCCACCCACACCCTCAACCACCACACAATCAGCCAGAGCCGCCAACCGGTCCAATGCTTCGACCAGGGTTTCGAGATGGATAGAGACCCCTTCCGCTCTGGCCGCAAGATGAGGTGATGCCGCCATCCTTAAAAGAGACGGATTCACCCAGCCATAGGGAACCTCGAGAGCCGCGGCCCTATGGAGCTGTTGGGCATCATCATTAAACCAGTCATCACCGACCCTAACCGCCCCACTAGCCACAGGCTTCATAGCCGCCACCTTTAAGCCGACTGACCTCAGCGCCCTGATCAAATGAACCGCAACATGGGTCTTCCCAATACCGGTATCGGTTCCCGTCAAAAAAATCCCACGCCGCTTCATCGGGGCTCACACGAGGGTCGGCGGGCAAAACCGGTGACGATATCGAAGGTCGCACAGACCCTTGAATCCAAAGGCCCACCGACTATCGGGTAAGCGGCCTTCATGCGCGCAAAACGGTCTTTCCCGGTCAGATGATAAGACCTACCCCCCATCTGATTGTGCGCGCCAATCCCTTTTAGCTCACGCATCAGGGTCATCACATCAGCGTATTCACGTTGATGCAGTTTTGAGGACACCGTCGAATCAAGGAATCCCGCGGTTTCGATCGCCGCGTGGACATCGTCAGCAGATAAAAATGCATTGACATGATCGTCATCATCCACCGCCCTCCATGCCTCGCGTAATTCCATCAACGTCCGAGAACCAAAGGAGGTAAAGAACAACAGCCCACCGGGCTTCAAGACCCTGAAGCTTTCCCGAAAAACATCCACGGGGGAAGCACACCATTGAATGGCCATATTCGAGAACACCAAATCAAAAACCCCATCGGCCAGCGGCAACGATTCGGCATCCCCGACGACGCAGGTCTTAAGTCCCTTCTTGAAGGCCTCCAGCAGCATGCCTTCGGCAAGATCAAGGGCCACTACTTGGGCTCTCGGCAAGGCCCGCTCAAGCGCCAAAGCCCCCCGACCAGTCCCTGCCCCAAGATCCAGAACCCATTCGGCATGAAGACCCGCTGGAAGCCGCTCAATCAGCGCAAGAGCCGAGACCCCCTGAAGGCTGGCGAGGGCATCGTAAGCGGGCGCGGCACGACCAAAAGATCGCGCGATTAAGACCTTAGCGGGTAAAACCCCTGGGGCCCCCAAGACACTCATGCGGGGACCCTCAAAAGAAAGTTACGCAAGAATTCCGCGACTTCATCACGGTGGGTCCAGAAAGGGAAATGCGCGGCACCTGGCACGATAAGGAGGTCGATATCCGATCGCAGCGACCTGATTCGATCCGCCACGGCGATAGGCACCAGCCGGTCAAGCTCCCCTAGGACGACGGCGATAGGCAGCGAAAGCATCGCAAGATCGGACCTTAGATCTTGCTCCAACAACAAAGTAAGTCCGCCCTCAAGGGCTCTCGGGTCGGCAGGTGGACGCGAAGCGACGGCATGCTTGATCTGCCTTGCCAAATCCCGCGCATTGACCTGACCGAAAGTTTGGAGGCCCACAAACCGGTTCATGGTGCCTTCTGCGTCCTCAACCAACTGCGCTGCCATCTCCTCTAAATGTCTTGGAAGCACCCCAGGCCAATCAGACACCTGGATGAAACAGGGTGAACTGGCCATCAAGGTGAGACTTAATGGAGGCTCCGGCGCGGCGCGGGCGACAAGGGTCGCGATCACCCCCCCAAGGGACCATCCAAGCCAATGCGAACGGGGAGGCGCTGCATGAAGGAGCGCCTTCACCAGATCCTCCACGCGCCAGGAACCTATAGGACTGCGACCATGCCCCGGAAGATCTACAAGGGTGATACAAAAATCCCGCGATAAGCGATCGGCAAAATCCTTCAGCAAGCCCCCATGCATCCCCCAGCCATGCAGCATCACCAGACCAGGGCCAGACCCCCAACGCTCAACATAAAGATCATCCGGAGCCGCGATCATTGCGTTAGATCATCAAGCAGGGGCGATGGCAGCGCTCGAAAGCCATCTGACATAGCCTCCAAAAGATGATCAACCTGATTGATGGTATGCCCAGCCGTAAGGGTGACGCGGAGTCGCGCCAGTCCCCTTGGAACCGTCGGTGGACGAATCGCCGTCACCAGAAAGCCCCGCATCAACAAATGATCAGCCAAGGCAGTGGCCAGCAGGGGACTGCCTAACAAAAACGGCTGTATGGGTGATTCTGAGCGCATCAAAGGCAAACCCAGATCGGCCGCCCCTTGTCGAAGCCGCTCGATCAATTGCCGAAGATGAAGACGGCGCCACCCTTCATCTTGAATCAGTGCCAGCGATGCCATGGTCGCCACAGCGAGCGCCGGCGGCAACGCCGTGGTATAGATCGCGGTCCGGGCCCGCTGTAATAAATAGTCGATCAGATCCTTTTGGCCGGCCACAAAGGCACCAAAGGTGCCAAAGGACTTCCCAAACGTTCCCATGAGGATCGGGACCTCCTCCTGACCGACCCCCAGAGACTCAAGGAGTCCTGCCCCAGTATCGCCAAGAACCCCAAGGCCATGGGCATCATCGATCATCAAATAAGCTCCCGCCTGAAGAGCCACTTCGGAGAGGCCCAACACATCAGCGGTATCCCCCTCCATGCTGAAAACCCCATCACTCGCAATCAACTGACCCTCAACTGAAGATAATGAGGGCACTGAGCCATGCGGATAACGCTTGAGTTTTGCGCCAGATAGGCGGGCCCCATCGAGCAAGGAGGCATGATTCAACCGATCCTCAAAGATGATTCCGCCCCGCCCCACGAGCGTATCAACCACGCCCAGATTGGCCATATAGCCGGTTGAAAACAACAGCGCACGCTCACGCCCGGTGAATGCGGCCAAAGCCTCCTCGAGTTGCTCATGGGGCATGCTGTGGCCGCAGATTAAATGCGAGGCTCCAGATCCAACGCCGAATGCTGACGCGCCCCGCTTCAGCGCCGCCACTACTCGAGGGTGATTCGCTAAGCCAAGATAATCATTGCTCGAGAAATTCAGTAAGGGCCGACCATCCAAAATAACCGAGACCCCTTGCGGGGTCGTCAGTGTTTTTCTTCGCCGCGTCAGCCCTTGAGACTCGATCTCTTTCAGCCTCTCCGCCAATCCCTTGGCAGCGCTCATGAAAAGGTCACTCCGAAAGGGAATTAATCGGCTTCTGCGTAAAACCCTGAGAGGCGAACGCCAAGACGACTGAATAAACGTCGATCGGCCTCCGCAACTGGATTCTCGGTCGTCAGTAGCCGTTCGCCATAGAAAATGGAGTTGGCTCCCGCCATAAAACAGAGCGCCTGCATCTCATCACTCATATCAGATCGACCGGCGGAAAGTCGAACTCTCGACTTAGGCATCATGATTCGGGCCGCCGCAATGGTTCTTACAAAATCGAGAGGGTCGAGGGCATCCACATCACTCAGGGGCGTCCCCTCCACCTTGACCAGAAGATTGATGGGCACACTTTCTGGGTGGCGGGGCATATTGGCCAACTGGATCAGCAAACCCGCTCGGTCCTCCAGCCCCTCCCCCATCCCCACAATACCGCCACAGCAGACATTCAAACCCGCGTCACGGACCCGCTCCAGGGTCTCCAAACGATCCTGATAAGTCCGGGTAGAAATAATTTCGGAGTAATAGGCCTCGGAGGTATCCAGATTGTGGTTGTAGTAATCAAGACCAGACTCCTTGAGTTGATGCGTCTGCTGATCCGTCAACATCCCGAGGGTGACACAGGTCTCCAGTCCCAGCGCCTTAACCTCCTCAATCATCTCGCAAACGCGATCAATATCGCGGTCACTGGGGCTGCGCCAAGCCGCCCCCATACAAAAACGACCTGCCCCCTGCGCTTTCGCTGCACGCGCGGCCTCGATCACATCGCCGAGGGGTAATAAGGACTCCTGGCTGAGCCCTGTTTGATAGTGGGCACTCTGCGGGCAATAAGCACAATCCTCAGAACAAGAACCCGTCTTAATACTTAAAAGACTCGAGACCTGCAATTCATTCGGATCAAAGTGTTCGCGATGGATCGTCTGCGCCTGAAATAAAAGATCCGAGAACGGCTGGGTCAGCATCGCCGTCACCTCTGAGAGGCTCCAATGATGGCAAAGCCCGTCTGTGAGGCCCTTAAGATCCAGACCACGTCGATCAACAACCCCACCCTGAACTGACATGCGACATCTCCCTATAAATCATGAGGGGGCCTGACCACCACCGCCTATTGTCAACTCGGCGACCCCAAGAATAGTTTACAACTGAGTGCAAATTACACTATTTTGCTGCAGATGCGCACCCAACCGTCCGTATCCCCATAGACTCACCACCGAAAAGCGGCCTTTGAGGCGTCAATGTCTTTGCCATTCGCTCAAAAGACAATGCTTTTATGGCGACGAACCGTGGCGATCTCCGTTCCGCGTCTTCACCATCGCACTGACCATTTAATCGGCTTTGTCTCCAAAATTGGCGAGGACCGGAGCATGGTCTGATGGACGTTCAAGCCCTCTTGGGCCTTGATCAACCCCACACGAAAGGCAATGCGACATGAGCGTTTCCGACCCGAGGATATGATCTATCCGAAGTCCGAGATTACGGCGAAAGCTATTCATCCGGTAATCCCACCAGGTATAGGTCTTCTCTGGCTGTTCGAAATGGCGGAAGCTGTCGATCAACCCGATACCCAACAGCGCGTTAAAGGCCGCTCGCTCAGGATCACTGCAGAGAAGCTTGCCCTCAAAGGCGACAGGGTCATAGACATCCGGATCAGCCGGTGCAATATTGAAATCCCCAAGCACAAGGAGATGATCGTGGCGCTGGCGCTCCCCTTCTAACCACCCCGTGACCCTCTGAAGCCACTCGAGCTTGTAGGCGTACTTCTCAGATCCGACTTCACTGCCATTCGGCACATAAAGATTGACAATACGAAAGCCACCAACGGTCGCCGCCAGAATCCTTCGCTGAGGATCATCAAGACCAGGAATATCCGTGATGCCGTTTTCAGGTGTCATTCTGGTGACCAGAGCGACGCCGTTATAGGTCTTTTGGCCGCTAAAAACCACGTTGTAACCGAGCGAACGGAGGGGCTCCAGAGGAAATTGGGAATCTTCCGTCTTGGTCTCTTGGAGCGCTAAAACATCCGGCTCAACTTTCTCCAACCAATCAAGCACATGAGGCAAGCGAACCCTCAGTGAATTCACATTCCAGGTGGCGATTTTCATTATGAATTAAGTGATTGATTTTAAGGGGTTTACTAAACGTTTAAAGCCTCCTCCTAGGGGGGGCTTATCCTGCCGGTTCTGGTCTTGGATGCATGTCGTGAGCATTTCAATGGGGGTTTCTCCCGTGCTGCCGGCAAAATAACTTCATGACCTAAGGGTGCGGTTTTTTATTTTAGTAGCTCTATGGGGATAGTACTATGAAGACACAGGTCAATCAGGTATTGAACGAGGCAAACAGTCGGTCCGAACAACGGAAGCAAGAGCACCCTAATGCGAAGCCCTGGACTTGGTGCTCTGGTCTGACAAGATTCACAAAATCACGATGTTGAAAAAGAGATGAGCCTACCCATTACAGAAACCTTTCTTTACCTGACCATTCTCGGGGCTTTAGCCGGCACTTTGGCAGGACTATTGGGCATTGGGGGTGGCATCATCATTGTCCCTACTCTCCTTTGGGTTTACGACTCTGGTGAGGCCCTACCTAAAGACCAAATAATGCATTTTGCTCTTGCAACATCACTAGCGACCATCTGCTTTACATCAATAAGCTCTATTATCGCGCACAACAGGCAAGGAGCCGTTATTTGGTCTTCTGTTTTCAGACTTAGTCCGGGAATTATTATGGGTACCCTCATCGGAACTTTTCTAGCTGGGCTCATGACCAGCGTCGCTCTCGCTCTGTTCTTTGGGATATTTCTTTTGATCGTCTCAATGCAAATGGCAATATCAAGGCGGCCCTCTGCTCACAGAGGACTCCCAGGCTGGTTGGGTACGAGCTTCATTGGATTATTTATTGGGGTCATTTCCGCGCTGGTTGGGGTGGGTGGCGGAACCCTTACAGTACCCTTCCTAACTTGGTCTAACGCCCCTCTCCGAGCCGCTATAGGAAGCTCTTCTGCCGTTGGATTTTTTATTGCGATTGCCGGATCTATTGGCTACGCATGGGTTGGTCAGAACGCGATGGTGCCTTTTAGTTCTGGATATATCTATTGGCCCGCCGTCGTTGGCATTGTGCCGACCAGCCTAATTTTCGCCCCATTGGGAGCAAGGCTGGCACATACTATTCCAGTTCACTTCCTAAAGATTTTATTTTCTATATTTCTGGCAATTATTGGAATAAAAATAATCATCAAGACATGCCCTAGCATGGACATAGACGGTTTCATAATGGCAGCACGGCAAGTTTATGATCTGCTGGAGAATGAAATATCTAAACGCATTGTCGATCTTAGGCTTTAGCCTCGACATTTCATTGTCATCGGCGAGCCGAGAGGATGTGCTCCTCTCCCTTAAAGGCTGGAGCCATCAAGTCTGCTGCAACCCGCTCACACCCATTGCCTTCACGCCTGAAAACAGCCAAGGTCTCCGATGGTCAGACCTAAGGGCCCGTCAGAGAAGGGGCATTGGCTGGTCGTATACTTTTTGAGAATCCACAAGATCGCTTGAAACATCCATACATCCGTGAATGGCCATTTTGATGCGCCTCTAAGGAGGGAGGGTCGTTGGGACGCAGGAAAATTCAACATCGCAGTCAAAATTTTGCTGGCTTTTCTGATCAAAACAGACATCACTTTCGCCACAAAAGCCACCATCCAAAAGAATCATTTCCTTGGTGACGGCTCCATGCCTTGGGAGAGCTTTAGCTTTAAACGGCGATGGCGCCCTAACAGCCGCCTGATTCGAGCACCCGCCCGCCAAAATACAGCCCGTCAGAAGAAGAGCCGAGCCAACCCAAAGCCCCCTAGTCATCCTGGGAGAGCGCAGCCAATTTCTTTTCCAAGGCTCTCAATCGGGTCCATATTTCATGCAACCTTGGCATGATGGCCATATTCTTGAGGTATTGCTGGAGCGGCTGAACCGGGCCACCGGCGTACATGCCTGGTTCCTTGATACTGTTATTGAGTCCGGCCCGGTGCAACAAAACAGTGTCATCCGGCACGGTCACATGATCAAGGGTTCCGGTTTGACCGGACGCAATGACTCGGCGACCGAAACGGGTAGACCCCGAAAGCCCCGTATGCGCGCAAAGGATGCTGTCTTCACCGATTTCCACGTTATGCCCCAAGTGGCACATCGCATCGATCACTGCCCCCGCCTTCACCCAGGTTGTGCCATAGGTGCCGCGATCAATATTGGTATTAGCCCCGATGACCACCCGATCACCAATACTCACCGAACCTGTATGCGGGATGCGGTAGTTCCGTCGACGTTCGTCCTGGGCAAAACCAAAGCCCTCGGATCCAATCACGCAGCCCGCCTTGAGAATCACATCAGATCCAATATCACACCCATAACCGACAACGCAGCCAGGATGAAGGACAGTCCCCTCACCAATCGTTGCATCGTGCTCCACCACCACATTGGCCATCAGAACCACACGATCACCCAGCTCGACATTCCGACCGATCACCACGCCAGGCCCGACCAACACCTCCTCGGGAATCCGCACGCTGCCATGAATCACCGCGGATGGGTGGATTCTTGGCCATTCGGTGTCACGCACATTTCGATCGGCGTAGGTCTGTTTGAGAATGGCCATCGCCAGACGAACATTTGGAGCGATGAGGACCGCAAGACCTTCCAACCCAGAGAGGCTCTCGGCAAGGCCTTTCGAGGTCACAATACCTGCCGGTTTCTGCTCCCTAACCCGGTCGAGGTATTTGACATGATCAACAAACACCAGATCGCCAGGTCGGCACTCCTCAATGGGAGATAGCCGAATAAAGAGGGCGTCAGGGCCCTGCCTTTCAACGATCAGGCCCTCAGGGGAAAATCTTTCAATCAGCTTTGAAGCAACAACATTCATGACGTCAATCACACAGCGTAAGGTAGTACCATAATATAGGAAGGCCGTGACTTCTGTTTCATGGTCGCCGCGATCGAGGATGCGTGTAAGATGTTACCGCTACTCCTTATAGACGTTCCCCTGACCCATCCACTGGATAACGACCTTGGCAGCTGAACCTCAGGCACAGACGGACCCGGAAATTCCGGAAGACGTCGTTGCGCACTCTCCCCGCTACGCCGACTTTGCAGCCGCCCTTGTATCCAAGGGAAAGATGCGCGAGTCAGAGGTCATCAGGGCGCATCGGCTGGCCTTACAGACGGATGACCCGAGAATTCCCGCTCTTCTCGTCAAGCTTGGCATTATCTCCGAAAGGGATACCGCTGAAATCCTTGCCGATGTCAGCGGAGTGGTTCTCGTTACTCCAGAGGACTACCCCGAAACCTCGCCTCTTCCCGAAACCATTTCGATTCGTTTTCTCAAAGAAAACCACATCATCGGATTATCCGCCTCGGATGAAGAGGTCGTGATTGCCGTCACCGACCCTTTTGATCAGGAAGTGCTAGAGGCCATGGCGCTTGCCTGCCATAAACGCGTATGCCCCCGAGTGGGTCTTGGCACCGACATCGATCGCGCCCTTGAAACTCAACTGGGACCTGGAAAATCCCTCATGGGAGAAATCGTCGACCGATTTGGTAGCGACGAGGATGTCAACGAAGCCGATGTCGAACACCTCAAGGATCTTGCTTCAGAAGCGCCGGTCATTCGAATGGTCAACCTCATCATGCAGCGCGCGGTAGAGATGCGCGCCTCGGACATCCATGTTGAACCGTTCGAACAATCCCTGAAGGTTCGTTTCAGGATCGACGGGGTACTGAGGGAAGTGGAGTCACCGCCGGTTCGGTCGACCGCCGCCGTGGTGTCCCGCATCAAAATTATGGCCAAGCTCAATATTGCCGAGCGGCGACTCCCCCAGGACGGTCGTATCAAGCTCCAGGTTCAGGGCAAAGAACTCGATCTTCGCGTCTCGACCGTACCCACCATGTATGGCGAAAGCGTCGTGATTCGTCTCCTCCATAAGGAAAGTATAAAATTTGACTTCAATAGCCTCGGCTTTGAGGGCGACTCACTGGAGCGCTTTCTTGGAGTTTTGGAGCAGCCGCACGGCATCATCCTCATCACCGGTCCAACCGGCAGCGGAAAAAGCACTTCGCTCTATACCGCTTTACACAAGATCAATACCCCCGACCGAAAGATCATTACCGTCGAGGACCCGGTCGAATACCAGCTTGACGGGGTCAACCAAATCCAGACCAAGCCACAGATCGGACTGACCTTTGCTTCGGCCCTCAGGTCAATCGTGCGTCAGGACCCTGATGTCATCATGATTGGTGAAATGCGCGACATCGAGACGGCCCGAATCGCCGTCCAGTCAGCGTTGACCGGGCATCTTGTCCTTTCAACGCTGCACACGAACGACGCCGCGGGCGGCGTGACCCGACTCTTGGACATGGGCCTTGAAGACTACCTCATCAGCTCCACCGTCAACGGCATCCTTGGGCAGCGACTGGTTCGAAAACTCTGCCCCCACTGCCGCGAATCTTATGAACCCCTCCCGGAAGTCGCCGCCGAACTCAAGCTGTGGAATTTCTCGAAGGAGCGTGACATCCTTCTCTATCGACCCAAAGGCTGCGAAGCTTGCGATGGAACGGGTTACAGGGGCCGACTTGCCATTACCGAACTTCTGGTCATGACCGATGACATTCGGCGCCTCGTCATGACCAATGCGCCCGCCCGAAAAATCGAAGAACAAGCCCTCTTGGAAGGCATGCAAACCATGTATGACGATGGCATCCACAAGGCGGTCGCCGGAATGACCACGGTGGAAGAAGTCCTCCGCGTCACCTCTGACGCTTAAGGTTAAAAGGAAACCTCAGATGACGCTCTATCATTTCAAGGCGGTGACCCGGGATGGCGAAACCATCGAGGAGGAGCGGGAGTCCCCGAATGAGATGGCGCTGATGATGAAACTCCAGGAGGAGGGCCTCCTGCCGATTAAGATCCAGGTAGCCGGCACCGGGCTTTCAAGCCTTTTAAGATTGGGACGCCGCGGCAACAAGATTTCCCACAAGCAAGTAACCCTATTCACCCGGGAGCTCCTCACCCTCCTTGAAGCAGGACTCCCTCTCGATCGAGCGTTGACTGTATTGCTCGAGCTGACCGCTGAAGAAGCCGATTTCAATGCCATGATTGGCAAGATTCTCGATAAGATCAAAGGCGGCGCACAGCTCTCAGACGCTCTCGAAGCGCAAGGACCGATCTTCACCCGGTTTTACCTCAATCTGATTCGCGCCGGAGAGGCTGGAGGCGCTCTTGAGGTCGTTCTCGACCGATTGAGTCAATATCTCGATAGCTCCAAAGAGCTCAAAGATACAGTGTCCACCGCGATGATCTATCCCATCATTCTGGTCATCATGGCCTTAGGCTCCCTGCTGCTGATGCTGACCTTTGTGGTCCCACAATTCACCGAAATGTTTGACAGCGCGGGCAAGGAACTCCCGCTGCCGACGCAGATTGTGGTGGGCTCAGCCGATGCCATTCGCTCCTATTGGTGGGCGGCCATTCCGATTTTTGTAGGGGTCAGTAGCTGGGTTCGCTATCAAAAATCAGACCCCATTCGGCGCCTGATCTGGGACGGCTGGATGCTTAAACTGCCCCTCTTTGGCGATCTCATGCTGAAATTTCAGGTCGCTAGTTTCAGTAGGACCCTCGGAACCTTGCTCAGCAACGGCGTCCCCCTGCTGGCAGCCCTCTCGATCGTCAAGGACACCCTCGAAAATCGACTGGTCGCTCAAAAATTGGAGTTAGCGGTCTCGAGCCTCAAGGAAGGTGGCGGACTGACCGCCCCCCTGATGGAGGCCAAGATCTTTCCCTCCTTGGCCATGCAAATGATCAAACTCGGTGAAGAGTCCGCCCAGCTTCCAGAAATGCTGGATCGCGTAGCAACCACTTATGACAAGGAAATCAAGATCTCCATTCAACGCCTCCTGGCGCTTTTGGAGCCCATCCTGATCGTGGGGCTTGGCTTGATGATTGGGGGTATTATTATTTCGATTCTGATGGCCATCCTCAGTGTCAACGATCTCGCCTTCTGACACGCCATCTATCCGAATCTATTCGCCTATTCGAGGTTAAAATGGGAGAATGGCCTCACTGAAGACGGGGAGGCTCCATCGCTCCCAACCTGATCGATAGCACCGATTTTTCATTAAGAAGACATCGCATGAATCTAGAAAACATTAAGATCCACCACCCATCCCTAAAGACCGTCCGCGGCTTTACCCTGATCGAACTGCTGGTGGTTCTCGCCATCATCGGCTTACTCGCCGGTCTTGTGGGCCCTCAAGTCATCAAGCACCTCGGGGAATCGAAGACCAAGACCGCGAAGCTTCAGATCGAGGAGCTGGCTTCTGCCCTCGACATGTATCGACTGGATGCCGGCCGCTATCCGAGCTCAGAAGAGGGCCTTGGGGCACTGATCGAGCAACCCTCTACGGCTAAATTCTGGAACGGACCTTACCTGCGTAAAAAGAAAATGCCCGTAGATCCTTGGAACAACCCCTATCACTATGTGATACCGGGCGAACATGGCAAATTCGATATTTTCACACTGGGCGCCGACAACACGGAGAGCGGCGACGGGGAAGATCGGGACGTCAATAGCTGGGAGTGATTCCCTCTGACCCTTTGACCTCAAGGCCAGCATCTGGCCGCCTTTTGGCGGCGGCCAATCTGAACGCGCCGCCGCAAGGGTTACCTAAGAGCTTAAGCTCTCGAACAGGCCAAAGCCCCATCGTTAAGGGCTTCACCCTGATCGAGATGCTTATCGTGCTGGCCATCGCCGGTATCGTCATGGGGACCTTAGTCCCCAGTTTCGGTCCAGCCATCGCGAGAGCCCAACTCTACTCGGCATCGCGCGACGTCGCCTCAGCGCTTCGGCACACCCGAGGCCAAGCCATGATTCGAGGCGAAGACGCTCTATTCGAACTGAATACCGTCAATCACTCCTATCGCGTCTCAGGGAGACCCAAACTGTATCGATTACCCCCCGGCATCGAACTCGGACTTTTCACGACCTCTACCGAAACCCTGGATGAGGGGACCGGTCGCATTCGTTTCTTCCCGGATGGATCGGCAACGGGTGGCAGGGTGAGCCTGATCACTGCCAAGCAAACACGGGTCGTCGATATCAACTGGTTAACCGGCGAAATCACGATCGGGGAGGAGGATTTAGGTGACCATTGAGAAACGCGGGAGACAATCCGGCTTTTCATTACTTGAAATCCTCGTCGCCTTTGGCGTTTTATCCCTCTGCCTCGGGGTTCTGCTGCGTATTTTTGCCGGTGGCGGCCAAATTGCAAGGACTGCCGATGAGTATTACCGTGCGATCCTGACCGCAGAGTCCATGCTGAATGGCCTTGGCACCGAGATTCCGTTAAAACCCGGGATCACCGAAGGAGAGCTCGAAGGCGACTACCACTGGAGCTTCAACGTCACCCCTTACAGCGTCGATCAGAACCTCTTGGGTGATCAGAAATTGGGATTCATGCCTTACTGGGTCGAACTCACGGTGGAGTGGGGGGGCGAGGAAGACCCCCGGGCCTTCAACCTCTCAACGCTTCGACTCATTCAGGACAAGCCACCTTGAAGCGGCGGCCAACACCTTTTGAGCAGGGCTTCACCCTGATCGAAATCCTGATTGGAACAGCCCTTCTTGGGATGATGATGCTGATCCTCACTGGCAGCCTCAGGATTGGCGCTGAAAGCTGGGAGGCCGGCGAAGATCGCATGGCGAAAGCGAGCCGACTTTTTGTCGTCGAAGGCTTTCTCTCCCGCCACATTGCGAGCCTGCTCCCCATTTCAGGCATCAACGGCCGCGGCGAAATGGAGCCGGCATTGGTTGGAACCGAAACCTCGCTATCCTATATCGCCCCGCTCCCTGACCAGCTTGAAGGTGGGGGACTTTACCGATTTAACCTGTCGGTGGTTGGCGATGATGACAACCGGTCGCTGAAGGTCCTCATTGTCCCTTATCAATCCAATCCTCAAGGCGATAAGGCGGCCTCTGAACCCTTTGATGACCTCGCGATCATCGACCATCTCAAGGTCTTTAAACTGTCCTATTTTGGCACCAATCCAGCGGCAGGGAATACGGTTGGAGCGGCAGATCAAGCCGGGACATGGACAAATAAATGGCAAGAGTACCAATTACCCACACTCATCCGGGTCCAAATCGAACGGGAAGGCGAGGAACCTTGGCCCACGCTCCTTATTGCCCCCAAAGCCCAGATGTTAAGGTAACCAGAGGATGAGACACCTTAACGTTCGGGAACGCGGCATGGCCCTGGTCATGGTCCTCTGGGTGATTAGCCTCATGACCATTATGGCCGGTAGCTTTGCCCTCTCGACACAACGGGAGGCGGGCATTATGAGTCACGCCCATGAACGAGCTAAAGCCTTGGCCATGGCAGACGCCGGCATCAACTATGCCATGCTGATGCTCAGCATCCCCGACCCCAAAAAGCGTTGGCAGTCCGATGGCAGGCCATACCTCTGGCAAGCGAACGACTCCAAGGTTCGTTTGAGAATTATTGATGAAGGCGGCAAAATTGACGTGAATGTCGCCCAGGAGCAAACCTTGAAGGCCGCCTTGAAGCTGGCCCTGCAGAATGAGGACCAGGCGACTCAGTTGACGGATGCGATCATGGACTGGCGGGATGCCGACGACATCAAACGGAATGTGGGCGCCGAAGCTGAAGACTACAAGGCAAAAGGCATGAAAGCCTTGCCACAAAATCGCAACTTTATGGTCATGGATGAGCTGCGGGGAGTTATGGGTGTATCACCGGACCTTTATCGTAAATTGGAAAACTGGTTTACGCTATACTCTGGAAGTGACGGCCTCAACCCTCAGAAGGCCTCCAAAGAGGTGCTGACGGCATTGCTCGGCGGCGATCAGGGCGCGGTGGCGAATTTTATGCAACAACGTCAGCTCGGGGGCCCGGCCCCACTCCCTCCGATCCCAGGCCTCAACACCAATGGATCGAGCGATATGGCCTACAGCGTGATTGCAGAATCAGAAATAGATGATCATAAGGTATTTGGCGTTCTAGCCACCATAAGGAGAGGCCCAGGCGCCAACGGTTCGCCGTTCACGATGCTCCGCTGGAAACCCTATCATGTCCCTGAGAAAAGTCATTCCCAGCAAGCACATTGAGGCATAAGGCCGCCTTTTTGATTCGGTTGCTTCCATCATCACCATGATCAAATTCGATACCCCCATCGACTCACAGATCCAGCAGCTCTGGCAATGGTGGCGCGACGAGATGTTGACGATGGTGCCCACCGCCGTCCAGAAACTCTTTGGCGGCGCCCGTGAATTTCTGATCATCGAAGCCGAGAAAGGCCATCTTGATCTGTCTCACCAAACCCCAGCGGGCGAATCGCATCTCGTAACCCTAGGATCCGATCAATTCACCCCATCAGCTCGAGATAACCTCTTAGAGAAACACCCTGAACTGACCGGATGCCGTGAGGTCCTTCGCCTATCAAAAAATCAAGGACTTCATAAGGCGATCAAGCTGCCGCTGGTTGCGGACGGCGAGCTCGTCCTGGAGGATCAGCTCGAGAAAGTCGAGGTGGCTAAGTCGACCGGCCTGTGCCTCCTGGAGCCGGACCTCGAGCGACTGGGCCAGCCCCGAAAGCCGCAGCTGCCGGAGGATCGAGCGGAAATGATCACGCATGGAAGGAAAGCTCCTGGGATGAATAGCACCACATCACGATGACGGGTCGATGAAAAGTTTCGGACGGTCCTGGCTCCGCTCCGCCGCCCGCGCGATGACCGCCGCGTAGTCGCCGAGTGGTCGAATCAGCGGATGTTCATCGAGGAAGTC
>Ga0209084_1000121_pt1 | contig 72864 bp, 67 predicted proteins | sample C_130820_MF_Meta_FD_187309 | JGI IMG/M metagenome (GOLD analysis project Ga0209084, IMG submission 187309) | Freshwater microbial communities from Lake Croche, Canada to study carbon cycling - C_130820_MF_MetaG (SPAdes) (version 2) | ecosystem: Environmental > Aquatic > Freshwater > Lake...
ACGACGTCGCGAAGCGACTCATGGACCATGGGTTCCACGCCCCAACGATGTCATTCCCGGTAGCTGGCACCCTGATGGTTGAGACCACCGAAAGTGAAAGTCTGCGAGAGCTTGATCGATTCTGTGAGGCCATGCTCTCGATACGAAACGAGATCCAGCTGGTGAGCGAGGGGCACTGGCCGGGCGATGACAACCCGCTCTGCAACGCCCCCCATCCGGCCCAGGATGTCGCCACCGATGATTGGTCGCACCCCTATTCACGCGATGTCGCGGCCTATCCCGCTGGCTCCCATCGCTCGAAGTATTGGCCGCCGGTCAGCCGGATCGATGGCGCATACGGCGATCGGAACGTGGTGTGCTCCTGTCCCCCGGTCGAGGCATTCACCGACTGACGATTCCCCCGGGCCGCACCGCTCGACCTCCGGGCCGAACCTACGACCACGAGGTGCTTCAGACGAATGGGAAGTCCACGACCCGTGCGGGGAGACGTGTCCCGCGAACCTCAATTTCCACGTCGTCTCCAACCAGAACATCCGGAGAAACCAGCGCAAGTGCTATTGCGTGACCGAGCTCGGGTGAGAAATTTCCGCTCGTGACAGAACCCACTGTCGCACCGGCGCGCAGCACGATTGCACCCTCCCTCGCGGGTCGACGGCCTTCGATCGAGAGACCCCGGAGAATGCGCTCGACACCTCTATCGAGTTCATTCTTCAGGGCCGCTCGCCCGATGAAATCGTGCTTCTCCCACGCGACAACCCATCCGAGACCCGCCTGCAGCGATGTGATGCCAGCTCCGAGTTCGTGTCCGTGAAGCGGCAATCCTGCTTCCAAGCGCAAGGTGTCGCGTGCGCCGAGTCCCGCCGGAAGTGCACCGGCGTCGCGCAATTCGTTCCAGAGTTGTTCCGCCATCGTTGTCGAGACAGCGATCTCAAGTCCGTCTTCCCCCGTGTACCCGGTGCCGGCCACAGTAAGTGTGGCTCCCCGCCACTCGACCTGCCTGACCCGAAATCGGCCGACGCTCGATGCTTCGGGCACAACGGTCTCCACCACGGCCCGGGCGTTCGGACCCTGGACCGCGATGATCGCCCGTTCGGAGGTCACGTCCACTGCGTCGACCTCACCTACCCCCGAGGACTGTGCCAGTTCGGCAAGAACTGCAGTGATCCGATCCGTATTCGATGCGTTCGGCATCACATCGAACCGCTCCGGGTCGATCCACCAGACAATGATGTCGTCGAGGACCGACGCATCGTCCGGGTTGAGCAGATGGGTGTACTGCGCCCGACCCGGCCCGATCTTGTCGAGATCGTTCGTGAATGAACGTTGAAGAACTGCAAAAGCACCGGGACCAGTGACACGCACGGTTCCGAGATGGGAGACATCGAACATCACCGCATCGTGACGACACGCCCGATGCTCCTCGAGAGTCCCGGTCGGATACGACACGGGCATCGACCAGCCGCCGAACGGAACCATCTTCGCCCCAGCCGAGCGATGCACGCCGTCGAGTGGAGAATGTCGATCAGTCACCGACAGCGACGTCCGGACGTACCGGGCGCTCAGAGTCCCCGACGATCGACTCTTCGGTCGGTCGGAACTCGCTGATCCGGGCGTCCATCTCCTCGAGAACCCCAGCGAGGGGAAGGATGTTGAGAACGCCCTGTCCCCGCTTGACGAGATCGATCAGTTCACCATCGGTTCGGATGAGCACTGAGGACGAACCCTGGATCACCAGACTCGCCGAGGAGATATCGGTTCCGAGGTTCTCCCGAAGGTACGAAAACACCTCGCGAACGTTCTCGAGCCGGATCCCAGCATCGAGCAGACTCCGGATGACCCGAAGTTCGAGGAGATCCGTATACGAGTAACGGCGACGACTTCCGCTCCCAGAAGCATCTGACAACGTCGGACGGACCAGATCAGTTCTCGCCCAGTAGTCGAGCTGTCGATAGGTGATCCCCACGATCTCGGCAGCGCGTGCTCCGCTGAACCCTGAAGTTTCAAGTGAGGTCATCCACACGTCTTTCGCAATGCACCATCGAACGGCGCCACTACCGAGGATCAAGCCGACACACGACCGGCAACCGAAGAACCCTACTGACGATCTTGCGGAAAGGTCAACAGACCGGGCTCCGCGTGTCAGCCGTTCGGATTGAAATCGTCTGGGTTCACAGAGTCGATGAACTCGCGGAACTGTTCAACGACGTCGTCGCCACCCTCAACCTCAACTGGAGCCTCAGAGGAATCCTCAGGGGCGACCCCGGCGATAGCGAGGACATTCTCGTCCACCATGATCGGGCACGGCACTCGAAGTGCGACAGCGATCGCATCTGACGGACGACTTGAGATACACCGTTCCCCGGCTTCGGTACTGATCACCAGTTGCGCATAGAAGGTTCCGTTCTGCAGGTGCGTGACCTCAATGCGCTGCACGGTCGCCCCGAGGTCCTCGATCACATCGTGGAGGAGGTCATGCGTCATCGGGCGAGGTGTCGTGTACCGCTCAAGTGCGAAGGTGATGGCAAGGGCTTCCGGATGTCCGATGAGAATCGGCAGCAGACGCTTGAGCTCCGAGCGCTCGCGCAGCACAACCACGGGCGAGTTCGCCCCCCCATCGATCTGTACGGTGACCACTTCCATCTCAACCATCGCCGTCACCCTACCGGCGCTGCGCGCACCGACCCACCACGGCGTCAATCCGAACCGAGATACTCCCGCAGGACAGTTCGGACCATCGACGCCCGAAGGTCGTCAGCGAGCTCGGCGAGGTCCTCGAGGATTGCCACCGCTTGCTCGCGGGCCTCAGCTGTTCTTTTTCGCAGCAATGGCGTGATCAACTGCTCGAAGAGCGCAGCCTCACGCTCGGCGCCGACCTTGAACATGCGCAGATGCCGTGTCTCGATGCCATGCCGATGGAATCCTGACGCGAGTCTGGCAACTATCAGTGCTTCGTCGTCGTAGTAGGTGACCTGACCGATCGATCGCGTAGCGATGAGTCCGAATCGTTCGAGATCTCCGAGTTCTCTGAGGGTGAGTCCGCTCTCTCGCGAAAGATCCTCCAACGACAAATTCGCGCCCGAACGTCGGAGTTCTCCCAGAGGTGCAGCTACCAGTCCGGGGTCACCCTTCACATGAACTGCTGGATGTCGACCGCGTTCATCCTCGACGGCCATCTGCTCGAGATGGTCCTCCGGCGCTGAGCCGTTCTCCTGGACAGTGACCGGAGACGAAATGGTGTTCGGAGACTCGGCGAGAATGCGAGCAACCCCGTCATCGGCTCCAGCGGAAGCCGAAGATTCGATTGATCCCGACTCCCTCGTGAAGGGCAGCACCCCTTCCGGAACGTCCGTGGAGAGATCACCGTTCGCGAGGCGTTCCTTGATGACCTTGAGCGGCAGAAAATGGTCTCGCTGCTGCGTGAGGATCCAGCGGATCCGATCGATGTCGTCATCGTGGAACTTCCGATAACCCGATGGCGACCGTTCCGGATCGAGAAGGCCTTGAGCCTCGAGGAACCGGATCTTCGAGATCGTGACATCGGGAAATTCAGACTGGAGGAGCGTGAGCACCTCACCGATGGAGAGATGGCTCGGTTCCCCGCTCACGGGGTGACCCACCCCTGCCCCTGCACGAATACCAACTTGAATTTACCGATTTGGAGTTCATCGCCGCTGGCAAGCGTGACACGGTCGATCCGAGAGCGGTTGACGTAGGTTCCGTTGAGCGATCCCGTATCGATGACTTCGAACGAACCGTCTGTCGAGTGAATTTCAGCATGACGACGCGACACGGTGATGTCGTCGAGGAAGATGTCTGAGTCGGGATGACGCCCCACGGTGGTGACCGCAGAATCAACGCCGTAGCGGCTCCCGGTCTTCGGCCCTTGACGCACCACAAGGACCGCTCCGGGTGAGGCTCCCACCGAGCCGCCAGTCAACTCGCTGAGTTCGTTGGGATCCACGGGAGTGATCGGGTGGAAGGTGATCGTGGTGTGGTCACTGGAAGCGCGCTCAATGACTGCCCCGCACGAGGAGCAGAAACTCGAACCGAGTGAATTGCGGTGTCCGCAGTTGTTGCAGTACTCCTCGTCAGCAGCAGCCATCACGAACCCTCGATCAACCGCCGGTACGCCTCAACATCAAGAAGAGCCTCGACAGCCATCGGGTCCGATGGTTCGATGACACAGATCCAACCATCGCCGTAGGGGTCATCGTTCAGTCTCTCCGGGGAATCGCTGAGCCCCGCGTTGACCTCGACCACACGGCCAGCTACCGGCGCATAGATGTCGGAGACCGACTTGGTGGACTCGACCTCGCTCACCTTGGCCGCCGCCTCGAACTGCGCACCGACCTCCGGAATCTCGACGAAGACAACGTCACCGAGCGCATCTTGGGCGTAATCGGTGATACCAAGACGGAGACGGCCGTCCTCAAGGCGGACCCACTCATGGTCTGGTGAATACCGGAGATCGTCGGGAAGCAGCATGGGTCGAACGCTACCCGATCGCCGGAATCGGAGATAGGGCCGCCCTTCGACGGGATCAGGAGGGCGACCGGGCCGCCCGTCCCTCCCGGAGCGCGCCCAGGCCGATGGGGACGTATTTCACGAAGGCGTAATAGGAGAAGATCAGGCCGGGGATGACGAACAACCACGCGAAACCTTGGCTGATCGGTGCCCACCAAAATGTGCTCCCGCCCGCAACGAACGCCGGGAAGGCGAACATCAGCAGAAACGTTCCTGTCTTTCCTGCGCGCGTGACGTCTATCCGACGTGCACCGAGCGACGCGAGCCCGAGGGTCGCGATCGAGATGGCCACCTCGCGGGCCAAAACCACCCAGCACACCCATGCCGGAGCGCAGCCGTCGATGAGAATGGAGATAAGAGCCACGAAGAACAAGAGACGATCAGCAACCGGATCAAGCACCTTGCCCAACGTGGAAGTCTGATTGAAACGACGTGCGATGTACCCGTCGACCCAATCAGTCGCACCGAGCACTCCGAGCAGGACCGATGCAGCAGCAAGGTTCTTCTCGGAAAGGAGCAGCCAGACGAAGATCGGAAGACAAGCGAGCCGCACCACGGTGATGAGATTCGGAACTGTGAGTATCCGCGACTCCATTAGGTCGAGTCCCGGAGCCTCCAACGGTAGATGTTCGTGTTCCGACGACGAAGCCATGCCCAGCACTCTACGATCTCACTCTCATGGCTTCGATCTTCTCAAGAATCATCGATGGTGAACTCCCAGGCCGATTCGTCTACAGGGACGAAATCTGTGTGGCGTTCCTGACGATTGCCCCTATCTGCGAGGGCCACACCCTTGTCGTACCGCGAGCCGAAATCGACCACTGGATCGACCTCGACGCCGCCACGGTCGCGCATCTCACCACGGTCGCCCGGGAGATCGGGTTGGCCCAACGCAGTGCGTTCGGTGCTGAACGTGTCTCCCTCATCATCGCCGGCCTCGAAGTCCCCCACACCCATCTCCATGTCCTTCCCATCAAGAGTGAGGCGGACATCGATTTCGGGCGCGCAGATTCTTCGGTACCTCCGGAGGAACTCGACCGCATCGCTCAGGCGCTCAGGACCGCCCTCGGCCCGCTCGGATCGGATTAGAGGAGCTGGCCCTGACCCGGGATCTCCCCGATCGGTTCAGGCACCACCTCCTGCATCAGATCCGGACCATTATTGCGGGTCGAGTTCACAGCTGTGCTCACCGGATGACGAACAAGGACATCCTCGGCTGCAGGAACCATGAGGTCATGAAGGCTTTGGTCGTCCGTTTCGGAACTCATCCAAACTGACCATGCGTTCCGATCAAGCAGTACCGGCATGCGATCGTGAACCTCTGCGATCGCGCGGTTCGCCGGACAGGTGAGAATGCAGCAGGAGAACAGGCCAGGCCCATCCGGATCGGCGTCCGGGGGGCGCCAGAATTCCCACAGTGCAGCCAGCGCCAGCGGAGAACCCGACGCCGAATGGATGAATACCGGTTGTTTGCGCGACGGCCCGAGGGTGGTCCACTCGTAGAACCCATCCACGGGCATGATGCACCGACGACGGCGGAACGCGCTGCGGAACGAGGGCTTCTCGGCAACAGTTTCCGAACGTGCATTGATCAATCTGCTCGCACCCGACTGATCTTTCGCCCACGGAGGAACCAGACCCCAATGCATCACTCTTAGACGTCGCCCGGTACTCCCCTCCCCCACGACGTACACCTCTGTGGTGGGGGCGACGTTGTAGTTCGGTGACAACTCGTCGTCAGGAGGCTGCGCATCGAAGTAGGCGGCAATCACCGAAGCAGGAGTTGCACTCACGAACCGTCCGCACATGGTTGGAGTTTAGGGTTCGTCGTTGATCGGATGTCCGGGATGGGCCACGGTGTGGGGCAGAAAGAAACGGCCGATCACGGGGATGTTGAGGAACCCCTCGACCCCCGAGTACAGCAGCGCTACACGGGGAAGGGATCGGAGATCGTCGTAAACGATGCAACGCGGCACCCACTCGGGATGGAACCTCTGATTGAAATCTTTCAGAGAACGAATTTGGTAGAACGGGCTGAGCGCGTTGAGGCAAAGCTTCGCGAAACGCTGCGGAAGTGAATACTCAACGTCGTCTTCGAAGAACCGTCCCCATGCGGCAAAGTTCATCGAGAACCGATCAAGCCCCATGGAATCGAGTTGCATCATGGTCCGGGTCAGGAGGAACTCTGTCATCCCGTTCGGGGTCTCAGGGTCTCGTCGCATCACATCGAGCGTGTAACCGGGATCCGGACCGTAGATCGGAACGACTCGAAGGAATCCCCCCGGCTTGTCGTCTTCATCCATGGCGACGCAAAGCATGAACTCAGGATTCGTTCCCTCGATGTCTTGGCTGAGCGTCATGGTGAAGCCACGTTCCGGGGCCTTTCCCCGCCACCGCGCCGAGATGTCATTCAGTTGGCGGATGAGCTCCGGTCCGGCAGAAGTCTCGGGCATCCAGACGAACCTGTAGGTACGCGCAATACGGCCCGATGACTGGCGGATGCTCTTCCAGCGTCGCCCGTCGAGGCTGAAGTTCGAGCAGCGAACAACTGCTTCGTCACCGAGGTACACCGTATGGAGTCCCCGGTCGAGATAGAGCTGACGGTCGCTCTCTCGCACCGCCAGGAACGCAACCGCCCACGCCCTTTCCGCGCACATGTCAAGGAACTCATCAACGGCGAGGACACAGGAGTCGGGTTCGCCGATCGGGTCACCGGAGACGAGAGCGTGTCGTCCGAGATACGTGTACGCGATGAAGGATCGGCCGTCCGACGCGAAGAAGAACAGCTTGTCATCGCGAAGCGAGAAGTGGTCGAGAGTGTCATTGCCATATCGCCGCAGAATTTCTGTTGCCTCATGCCAAGACGCCCGCCCTTCCTCGGGTCGGGCAATGATCGGTCGGAAGATCAGCACCAGCGCCCACGCCAGCCCACCGAGCCCGAAAACAAGTAGCGATGTCGGATAGAACCACTCGAAGAATGGACGCGAGAACTCGTACGGGCCGTCGACACCCACCAAACCGAACAGGATGGTTTGCAACGCCCCGCCGAACGTCAGTTCTGGTGTGACGTTGTTGCGTTCGAAATAGATGGCCGAGAACCCGTAGACGAAGAGTCCGACCAGATACCAGGGAATGAACCGCAGAAATTCGAACAGGGTCGGCGGATCCCCCGGAGCAGTGAACTGCTCGCGACTCAACGCCAGCAGCACCACCATCAGAACCGAGTAGATGGCCGCATAGCCATGGTGAACACGCAGCACATTGACGATCGCGCTTGTTCCGAACAGAAGCACAGCCACAACCCAAGCCAAGCGCCTCCGGCGAACCAACTGTCCGGCAAGATACAGAAGAGCGAAGCCAACGGCGAGGGCGATGACATTGCTCGCTACCTCGACGCCGAACGGCGTGAACACATTGGTCACGCGCTCGAAGCGATGACGAACGATCGGCAGCGTCGAAACCACGAGAAGCAGACCGCCGGTCGCGGTCAGCAAGCCGAGTAGTCGTGCACGTCTGCGTTTACGTCGCATGGGATTGCGGTTCCATGTGGAGACCAAGACTCAGTCTCTCGGTCATCCGTCAGCCCTGTGTCGAAGGGAAGTCAGCCTCGGACAATCCGGCTTCAGGCCGAAGTGTTGGAAAGAGAATCACCTCTCTGATGCTCTCAACGCCAGCGAGAAGCATGATGAGACGATCGATTCCGATACCCAAGCCACCAGCCGGCGGCATTCCGTATTCGAGGGCTCGCACATAGTCAAGGTCCACGTCGCCCGCTTCTGGGTCGCCAGCCGCTTTGGCAGCCGCTTCCTCCTGGAATCGGGCCAACTGTTCAATCGGATCGTTGAGTTCGCTGTATGCGTTTGCCAATTCTCGTCCGTCGACAATCACTTCGAATCGCTCCACGAGCGACGGATCGAGTCGGTGGGGCTTGGCGAGCGGAGAGGTCTCACGCGGATGGTCGAGCACGATCGTCGGTTGAATCACAGTGTGCTCCACCAGTTCGTCGTAGACCTCATGGGTACAGCGCCCTGCACCCCATGTCGGTTTGTAGGACAAACCAAGGCGATCAAGGACCGCCCGGGCGTCAGCGAGAGGCATCGAAGGATGTATCTCGACGCCGAGGACCTCACCGATCAGATCCACCATGGAGACTCGGCGCCACGACGGGGTGAGATCAATGTCAACGCCACGCGATGACACCACTGTCGAACCAGTGGATGCCATTGCCGCACCGGCGACCAACTGCTCGGTGAGTTCCATCATTTCGTAGTAATCGCCGAACGCCTGATATGCCTCGAGCATCGTGAATTCCGGGTTGTGGCGGGTGTCGATCCCCTCATTACGAAATACCCGGCCGATCTCGAAGACTCGCTCCAGCCCGCCGACGAGGAGACGCTTGAGAGGGAGCTCCAGGGCAATCCGGAGGTAGGTATCCATGTTCAGCGCGTTGTAATGAGTGATGAACGGCCGCGCGGTTGCACCTCCCTGCTGCAAGTGGAGAAACGGGGTTTCGACCTCGAGAAATCCGCGCCGATGCAGCTCATTGCGAATGGATTGGACGGCAGAAAAACGAACCTCGAACACGCGTCGGGCATCTGAATTGACAGTCAGATCCACGTAGCGCTGGCGATATCGGGCGTCAACGTCCGAGAGTCCCTTCCACTTGTCGGGGAGTGGACGGAGCGCCTTACTCAGGAGCACGAACGTCGAAACTTTGACCGACAGTTCGCCCTTCTTGGTGACCATCACCGTGCCGGTGACACCGATCCAGTCACCTCTGTCGAGATCATTGAACTCGGAGAGTCTCTCCTTGCCGATCACACCGGCGGAGACGAACAACTGGACCTCTCCACTCCTGTCACGGAGTTGACCGAACGTGAGCCTGCCCTGGTCACGCTTCAGCATCAGTCGACCGGCGAGGGTCACCTCGACCTCGCGCTCCTCACCGGCCGCCAGATGACCGAACTCGGAGCGAAGGTCGTCAATCGAACGGTCGAGGTCGAACCGATAGGGGTATGGCTCAGCGCCGGTTGCACGAAGGTCCTCAACCTTTTTCAGACGAAGCGCCCGAATCGATGCTCGCTCCTCATCGGACGGCTCGACCAAATCCGCTTCCGTCTGATCGTCCACCGACCCCGCTTCGAGGCGCGGATCTTCGGGAATGGGGTCAGCTGCGTCCATCGTGGGTGCTCCGGGTCTGGGGACAGTGCAGGAAGATTTGTGCACCTGCGGGGCGCCTCTGTGGCACCCCGCTCGGTTTGGTCGGGCTGGCGGGATTCGAACCCACGACCTTCGGTCCCCCAGACCGACGCGCTAACCAAGCTGCGCCACAGCCCGTGGAGTTGACACCTTAGCGAGCCGAGGAGCCCCTGCCGGAATCGGTACCGACGGAAGCGAACGACGAGGGCTGGAAACGTCGAGTTCGCCACCAGTACTCAACAGTTGTCCCGGGCCACAAGGTGTCGACCTGGCCGCCTGCTGAGCGGTACCAGCTCGTACAGCCGGTGGTCCATACAGTGTTCGCAAGTCGTCGTTGCACCTCCGAATAGAACTCAGCGACGGCAGCCGATTTCACAGTGGTTGCGTTCACTCCACGGGTGCGAAGGTCGAGCAGTGCTCCGCGGACGTAATGGAGTTGGGCCTCGACCATGAAGATGATCGAGTTATGTCCGAGTCCGGTGTTGGGGCCGGCGAGGAAATAGAGATTCGGAAATCCGTCGACCGCGATACCCAGATGGGTTGCGGCTCCTGACCGCCACCGATCGGCGAGGTCCAGACCGCCAGCACCCTCGATCCGGATTGGGCCGGGGAAATCCGATGCCGAAAAACCGGTTCCGAGGATGATTGTGTCGACCTCATGTTCCACGCCATCGTCGGTACGTATTCCGCTTGGAGTGATGCATTCGATCTTCTCGGTGCACACGTCGACCTCGGGGCGGGCGAGAGTCGGATACCAGTTGTTCGCGATGAGGAGCCGCTTGCATCCCGGCTCGTAGGTAGGCACGAGACGCTCCTGTTCGATCGGATCTGGAATTGAGGCGGCGATGTGTGATCGGACCCCATCTTTGATCCGCTGCGAGAGGCGTTGTGCGGTACGCCCTCGTCCAAGGAAAGCCGCTGAGAGCATTTCCTGCCGGAAGTACACCCTCCAGCGGTGGAGTCGCTGCAGACCCGGCACACGGGCGTACAGCGATTTGCGCCACGCTGGTGCGGGACGATCGTCACGTGGAAGAACCCAAGGCGCGGATCGCTGGAAGACGGTAAGTCGATCCACCAGCGGCGCGATCTCCGGAACGAACTGGATCGCCGATGCGCCGGTTCCGATGACCGCCACCCGGGCACCGGTGAGATCGTGTTCGTGGTTCCATCGGGCGGAATGGAACATGGTGCCGGCAAACGAATCGAGCCCATCTATGTCCGGCATCGATGGACGACTCAATGGGCCGGTCGCCATGATCACCGAACGCGCCATTCGCTCAGAGCCGTCAGCAAGAGCAAGAACCCAGTGACTATCTGTGCTGTCCCAGCGGATGGATCGAATCTCGCAGTCGAAATTGATCACGCGTCGGACATCGAGTGAGTCAGCCGTTCGCTCGAGATAGCCCTCGATCTCCGGCTGAGCCGGGTAACTGCGACTCCAATCCGGATTTTGCGCGAATGACAACGAGTAGAGATGACTCGGAACATCGCATGCGCATCCGGGATATGTATTGTCCCGCCACGTACCACCAACCGTGGAACCCTTCTCGAAGACCTCGAAGCGTTGGTCGCCAAGCTTTCGGAGCATGGCCGCTGCGGCTATGCCTGCGACTCCAGCGCCGATGACTGCAACATCGAGCTTTTCATCATTCATCGGGACACCAGCCATTCAATTCCTTGGATCGCTCTCCATCCAACATAGAGCGCCGCGGCGGCAACGAGAACCCAGAAGTGCCAAGGAACCCGTTGGACCTTCGGCGGCTCGCCGATGAGACGCCCACATGTCGGGCATGTGCCGTCAGGCGGCAGAGAGCTGGGATTCCAGAACCTCGTGCAGTCCTCACACCAGGGCACGCTGCACCACCGAAGTCGCGCGAAAGTCGTCAATCATGGGGCAAAGCTACTCCGGCCCGCTGCGAGCACTCAGTCCCGCTTGCGAACCCGCAACTTGATCGGCGTGGCACCGAAACCGCATTCCTCGCGTAGTGAACGCTCGAGGTAGCGCAGGTAGGAAGCGGGAAGTTCCTTGTTGGCGAACAATGTGAAGGTAGGAGGATCGACTGCTCCCTGAGTGGCGTAGAGCACACGTCCACCGTGCGGGGCCGGTTGCGCAGACTGCGCAGCGCGCAGAACCTGATTCACCTTCCGCGTGGGGACACGGCGGTGATAGTCGTCAATCGTTCCCGACAGCGCGGGCAGAAGTCGGTGCACGCCCTTGCCGGTCAATGCGCTGATCTTGAGCACCGGTGACTCACCGATGAAATGGAGTTTCAGGCTGATCTGATAGGCGATCTCCGAATGCTCTTCCGCATCGAGCAGCTCCCACTTGTTGAGAAGCACCACGACCGGACAGCCAGCGGCATCGATCCGCTCAGCAAGACGTTGGTCCTGTGCGGTTACGCCAACTGTGGCGTCGATGACCAGAAGCGCAACATCAGCGCGATCGATAGCCTGCAAGGCACGGACCAAGGAGTAGTACTCGGTTCCCTCGTCGATCTTCGCCCGACGACGCATTCCCGCCGTGTCCACGAATCGCACAGGTCCGTCAGGTGTTTCGACGATGGTGTCGACTGCGTCACGGGTCGTTCCCGGCATGTCGTGGACAACGGATCGATCCTCCCCGATCAGTCGGTTGAAGAGCGTGGACTTCCCCACGTTGGGACGACCAACGATTGCGACCGAGAAGATCTTGTCCTCGGCCACCTCGGTGACGACTTCCGGCTCCGGTTCGCGTTCCGGCAGCACAGCAAGAAGCGCATCGAGCATGTCGCCGGTTCCGCGCCCGTGCAGTGCGCTCACCAGCACGGGCTCGCCCACACCGAGCCGGAGCAACTCCCAAGCCGCAGCGTCGCGATTCGTATCGTCAACCTTGTTCGCGATGAGCAGCACCGGCCGGCCGTGCTTCCGGAGGATCTGCGCGATTCTGCTGTCCTCTTCGGTGATGCCGACATTGACGTCGACAACGAAGAGAACCGCATGCGCACCGAGGATTGCAGTTTCGCTCTGTTTCGACACCTTGGCATCGAGCTCGGAGCCTCCCGGCATCCACCCGCCCGTATCGACCAGAGTGAATTCGTAGCCCTGCCACTCAGCGACCACTTCTTTGCGATCACGAGTGACGCCGGGCTTTTCCTCGACGATGGCTTCGCGGCGCCCGACGATGCGATTGAAAAGGGTGGACTTGCCCACATTGGGGCGCCCGACCACAGCCACTGTGGGCAGGTCGCGCGTGGTTGCGGTGCTCATCGTTTCTCCAGTGCCGCTCGAAGAGCGATGCCATCGGTCGGGATGATTTCGACCGGTCGAGGAAGATCCTCAGGGGTGGTGCCGTCCAGGAAGCGTCCTTGGGAGAGGCACACGTCAGGGAGAAGATAGCGGTGTCCGATCGGTTCGCCACTGAGGGCGGACGCGATATCGCTGCCAGTCATCAGTCCGGCAACGGCGGTGTTGCCTCCGAAGAATGTGTTTGGGACCTCGATGACGCGAATGTCGTCGCGATCAAGTCCTTCTATGAGCGGGCGCAGAATTGTGGCTCCATATGCTCCGGTAAGAACGGCGATCGGAGCGCTCGGTGATGGGCGCAACGACACGATCGACCCTTCCGAGGATTTCACCACGGTCGTTCTGGGCGCCCGGTAACCCTCTGCGGGCGCACCATCGACCCAGGCGAAGAATCCTGTCGCCACACCGGTGGGTGAATCGGCGCGACCGGTGAATTCGAGTTCGAACGTGCGGGCCATGCCAACGCCGTCCTCATGCATGGGAAAACCCTCGTAGGCGTCGGGTTCGGGGAACGGACGATCGGCGAGCAGGTAGTACTCGTCGGCAGCGAAGACCAGACGATGGCCGAGTGCCGCTAGGAAGATCTCCTGCCACTCCCCCACTGTGTCGACAACTTCAGCGGCTTCATCCCGGCTGTGAGGTCGCATCGCAGGTTCCGTGTTGAACCGACTGATCCCTAACGGGACGACACAGATGCTCGCCAGATCCGGGAATTGGTCGAGTACCCCGGCGAGCGTGTCGTCGAGAATGCGCCCGTTGTTGCGATCGGGACACACGACGACCTGTCCGTGCACCTCTATCCCGTGGTCGAGGAGCGCACGCAACCACCGAAGGCTCGTTGCCCCCCGCCGATTACGCAGCAGCGTCGAGCGCACTTCCGGATCGGTGGCGTGGATCGAGACGTGCAGTGGAGAGATCCCCTCGGTGATGACTCGTTCGAAGTCTGCCTCGGTGAAGCGGGTCAGGGTGGTGAAGTTCCCATACAGGAAGGAAAGTCTGTAGTCATCGTCCTTGAGGTAAAGGCTCTCACGCATACCCGGCGGAAGTTGATAGATGAAACAGAACTCGCAATGGTTGTCACATGTTCTGACCTGATCGAACAGCGCAGACTGGATCTCCGCCCCGAGTGGTTCCCCCGCGGCCTTCGCGACCTCAAGCTGCAGTTCGATCCCGCCACGCGAGATATCGACTGCGAGGTCCATCTCATCGGTCAGGAGTCGATAGGCGATGATGTCACGAGGAACCTCGCCGTTGAGAGCGAGGATCTCGTCGCCCGGTTCGATCCCGGCACGATCGGCAGGGGATCCGGGAGCGACAGCAATCACGAGCGGAGAAGACATGGGCCACCAAGCTACCGCCGGTAGCCTCTCCGACCATGGAAGCAGGAGCAGGACCAGCCACAACACCCCCGAATGCCATCGCTGGGATGCAGCGGCGGGACATCGGGGTGGAGCGTGTCCTGCTCGCGGCACCCCGTGGGTTCTGCGCTGGAGTGGAGATGGCCATCAAAGCTCTGGCTTGGATGGTGCGAGCCTTCGAGTCACCCGTGTACTGCTACCACGAGATCGTTCACAACCAGCGGGTCGTCGAGCGATTCGAGGCTCTCGGTGTGGTGTTCGTCGACTCTATCGACGAGGTACCCGTGGGCAGCCCGATCATGCTGTCAGCACACGGTTCCGCCCCCGATGTCGTGACTGCGGCGCAGAACAATGGCGGTTACGTGGTTGATGCGGTGTGCCCGCTTGTTACCAAGGTCCACCATGAGGTCAAGGTGCGGGCGGGGAAGGGTTATCAGATCGTCTACGTGGGCCACGAGGGTCACGAAGAAGCGGTCGGGACAATGGCGGTCGCCCCTGAGTCGATACACCGGGTCGAGTCAGTCGCTGAGGTGAGCGAGTTGCCCGCGTTCGAGGAACCGGTTGCGTTGCTGGCGCAGACCACTCTCAGCCATCGAGATTGGGCCGATGTGCTCGATGCAACCAAGTCCCGATTCCCCGACATGTGGGTCCCCGGACGCTCTGACCTCTGCTTCGCAACGACCAACCGGCAATCGGCGTTGCTCGAGATCGCGCCTCGCTGCGATGCCGTGGTGGTCATCGGATCGGCGAACTCTTCGAATACACGGGCGCTTGAGAGCCTCGCCAGGCACGCTGGCTGTGCGCGTGTCTACCGGGTCAACGGCGCCGAGGAACTTCCCGACGATCTCGCCGGCGTCGTAGGGGTCACGGCGGGGGCCAGCGCGCCGGAGGAACTGGTTGAAGCTGTGATCTCCCGACTTGCACCGCGACACGGCGTCGAGGAGGTACGCGTCACCGAGGAAGACGAATATTTCCCTCCGCCGCGTAACCTCCGTGATCTCATCAACGCTGTCGATGCCGCAGGAACGTTTCTCCTGGGAGGACCTGTTCAAGCCCGCCCACCGGTCAATGACCGCTCGATCCACGCAAGCGATGTGCTCGCCTCGCTTGACTAGAGCAGGATTCGGGTTCGAGTGGCAAACTTTTGCCATGACCTTCACACGTATGGACGAATCGACTGCTGAGCAGTGGCTCGAAATCGGAGCCCGCACGAATGAGAACCAAGGTCGGGTTGCTGACCGCATGCTCATGCTGCTCCGCTCGCTGGCTGAGATCACCGACGGATTCGGTACCGACCAGCTCACGCATTGCCTCCAGACAGCGACCCTCGCTGAGGAGTCCGGAGCAGACGACGAGGTCATCTTCGCCGCTCTGATGCACGACGTCGGCAAGGCCATCAGCGTCCCGAATCACCCAGCTATCGCTGCAGAGATGATCCGTCCCTACGTGCGCGCAGAGGTGTACCAGATGATCCGAGTGCATCAGGACTTCCAGGGCCGTCACTATTACGCACACTTCGGTGGAGATCCGGAGGCCCGCGAGAGTCACCGCGCCACGCTCTCGGCCGAACAGTTCGACCTCGCAGCGCTATTCGCCGACGAATGGGATCAACTCGCGTTCGACCCCGCGTACCCAACGCTCCCGCTCGAACATTTCGAGCCGCTGGTGCGACAGGTCACGAGCAAAGCCCGGATGTGACGCTGCCCGTCAACTGACTGCGACCACCGGACAGGATCAGAGGCCGCGCTGGTCGGCAACCAGACCGAGAAGAACCTGCGCAGCATCGGTGTAAGTCTTCTCCGAAATGAATGCGTGCTGCGTTCCCGTGTACAGATCGCGGAAGGCACGCTCGAGACGACTTCCCTCACGGATCGCAGTTGTGCCTGCAGCGAGATGAGCCCATTGCGCAACCTCGCGACAGGCTTCAGTGGCATAGGTGGCAGCGATTCGCATATCTGCACGCATCGTGGGTGTCAGTTCTGCGCCTGCGGCGACCTCGGACTCAACCCGACTGAAGGTCTCGACGACAAGGAGGCGTGCGGCGCGCCACATCCCGAGATGATGGGCGTAGCCCCGCTGGAACGACTGCTTATGGGCCATCGTCTCCATCTCTCCCATCCGGGCCTTGACCAGTGCCAGATCGCGCACGTCGTCAAGCATGCTCTCGGCAACTCCGAGCGCCCATCCAGCGTGTCCCGCTGCGGTGATCGCCATCAGCCCCATATGGAACGCCGGCGACGTTCCGCGCAACGGCGTTCGGGCGAAGAGATTGAAGGTCCGATGCTCAGGAACGAACAACTCAGAGACGTTGTAGTCATACGACCCGGTACCGCGAAGGCCCTGGACATGCCAGCCATCCGTGAACGAGATCTCGTCTCGCGGAATGACCGCTGCCATCAGCAGTATCTCGCCGTTCTCGTCAAAGCAGAAATTGCCGTCGCTCAGTGGGAGAAAACCAGCACAGACGAAAGCAGAGTGACCAGTCCCGGAGCCGAAATTCCATGAGCCGGAGATCGTGTAGCCGCCGTCCACTTTGATCCCCTGTCCATTGGGAGCGAACTGCCCTCCCATGGTCACCCGATCGCCGCTACCGAAAACCTCATCGAACCCCTCATCGGGCAGATACGCGGCAACCGCCGCGGCCGAGGGAAGGTTCGCGATACCGATCCATCCGAAGGATCCATCGAGCCATGCCATGCGCTGCCACATCTCGAGCATCTCGGTGAAGGTCGGCTCCACACCGCCTGCGACGGCGGGGTTCATGTAGCGCATGAGCCCGCCGTCCCACATCGCCTCGACGATTGCAGGAGTCATCGTTCTTGCTGACTCGCAGGCTGCAGCTTCAGCAGTGACGATCTCAGCGATCGAATCAATCAGAGCGGTTCCGTGTTCCCCCAGGAGTGTCATGTCGACATCTTGGCCCAAACCGCACGGTGACGTGAACCGCCAAGCACAACGACGCCTATGGAAGGGTTGGTTCCACCCGATCCGTGCCATCAGCAACAGGAACCGAATCAGGCGTGTCCTTGATCAGCCAACGGGTTGGATTCGGTCGACCGGCCCGCAACTGCGCTTCGTCGAAAAGTTCTTGGAGCGCTGCGCCAAGGCGTGCGCTCTGCTCCTTGATCGCTCGCCGCGGAACCCTGCCGCCGTCAGTGGTCGCTGCGGGGTGGAGTGCCTCTCCGACGACGATGGTGATCCGTACCGGCCGGATCATCTTTGAACCCTTGGTCATCGCCGTCTCAGTGCCTCCGAGACCAACCGGGATGATCGGAACACCGCTTCGACACGACACATACGCCGGACCATCGAAATAGTCGGTAAGCACCGGACCGCTCTGACGCGTTCCCTCGGGAAACATCACCAAGGGCTCGCCGCGGGACACGACGGTGAGCGCTGCTCGAAGCGCCTCGCGGTCGGCTGACCCGCGCTGGACAGGAAACCCGCCCATGGCCGAGAAGAACCAACCCGTCGGACGCGTGGACCAGAGTGACTCCTTACCCATGTAGCGCATGCGTCGTCGGGTGATTGCCGAAATCACCAGCGAATCAAGATTCGAGCGATGAATCGGCGACACGATGTACGCCCCGTCTTCCGGAAGGTTCTCGAGGCCGACGATGTCGAGTCGATGCCACGCCAGCAGGTAGACGTGGATTGCGCCGCGGACAACGCTGTAGAGCAGGTTCTGCGACCAACTCATCACCTCACCCTTCTCGTGCCCGGCCGGAACGTGAAGTTCCTCCCTCGTCACGACAGCAGTTCCAGGATTCTGTCGACGATCTCATCGACACCGAGATGACTCGTGTCGATCACACATGCCTCCGGAGCGACTGTGAGTGGATCGTGCGCACGGCCCTGATCGAGCGCATCTCGTCGGGCGAGGTCCGACGCAACTGATTCATACGAGAGATCGGCAACCTCCTTCGAACGGCGTGCCGCTCGAATCTCCGGGGATGCGTCGAGATACACCTTGAGTCGTGCGTCCGGGAACACCACAGTGCCGATATCGCGCCCCTCCATGACTCCCCCACCATGTTCACGGGCCCATTCGCGTTGCCGGGATCGCATCTCGTTGCGAACCACTGGGTTCGCGGCGACGCTGCTCACTGCTCGCGTGACCTCGGGACCGCGGATCTCGATCGTGGCATCGGCTCCGTCGACAATCACTGTGCCATCCGGACGCATGATCAGAACCATCTCGCGGGCCAGATTCGCTACGAGTTCCCCGTCATCTGGATCGACCCCTGATCGCAGTGCTGCGAAGGCCACGGACCGGTACATCGCTCCCGTGTCGAGATATGGGATCCCGACACGAACTGAAACAGCGCGCGCCACCGTCGACTTTCCCGAACCCGCTGGACCGTCGATGGCAATGATCTGTGGTTCGTCATTCATTGGAGCTCCGGTCGGATCGATGCGAGAACATCGAAGAAGTCAGGGAATGTTTTGGAGACACAGGAGGGGTCTGCGATCTGCATACCTCCCGAACCTAGACCGATGAGAGCAAAACTCATCGCCATCCGGTGGTCGTCGTAGGTCTGGAAAACCGCTGGATGCATCGCACCAGGGTGAATCTCGAACCCGTCCTCCAGTTCGATCGCGTCCACTCCGCACCTTCGGAGCTCACTGACAACTGCAGCAACTCTGTTGGTCTCCTTTGCGCGGATGAATCCGATACCGGAGATCACGGTTGGACCATCGGCAAAGACTGCGACCGCGGCAATCGTCTGTGCCGTGTCAGAGATGTCTCTGAAATCGGCGCGGATCCCGTGGATCGGACCACCGGTGACCGTGATGGACTCCGAAGTGATGCTCACCGTCGATCCCATCCGTTCCAGGACGTCGACGAACCGGACATCACCCTGGATCGAGAGTGAGCCGAGTCCGTCAATCCGGACCGAACCACCACAGATCGCAGCGGCAGCAAAAAAGTACGAAGCGGCAGATGCATCGGGTTCGATCCGGTACTCGAGTCCCTCGTAACCACCGGGTTCCACGACGAATACACCGTCCTCGGCAACCTCGATCACCGCTCCGAAGGACCTCATGACGGAGACTGTCATATCCAGATACGGCGCTGAGACAGTTTGTGTTGTGAGTTCCAGACGCAGACCGAACGCAAGACAGGGTGCTGCGAGAAGCAAACCGGAAATGAACTGACTCGACACATCTCCCGCGAGGCGAACCGTCGGACGCGACGAATGCGTGATGCCGCGGATCCGGGCCGGGAGAAAACCGGCTCGATCTATTTCCACGACCGATGCACCAAGAACGCGCAATGCTTCGAATGTCGTCGCCATCGGGCGCGCCCGCATCTGTGAAGCAGCGTCGAGAGTCACATCGCTGCTCGAAAGCATCATCGTCGCAGCGATGAATCGTGCGGTGGTTCCGGACTGGACCGCGTCGAGCACAAGGTCGGTGTCCAGATCCAACTCACCCCCCACGCCGATGATCTCGACCACGTGATCGTCGCGTTCGATATGCACCTGCGCACCGAGAGCGGTGATGCAACCGAGCATTGCTTCAGTGTCATCGGCGAAAAGGACCCCGCTCAACCGTGTCGTCCCAACAGCAAGCGCGGCACACAGAAGGGCTCTGTTCGTGATGCTTTTCGAACCCGGGATGAGAACCACGGCGTCCAGGGGAGCATCGATGGGTTCGATCGGATATGGGTTGGAGAGACGGAGAAGAGGACTCATGAGATTCGACCGCCGCCGTCGAGCGGTCGCAGACTGGGACGGTATCCAGCGCCAACAAGACCCTTGAGTAAACGCGCTCCGTTCTCCTCTTCGATGAGCAGTATCAACACGCCGTCGTCACCCTCCACCGAGTGAGCGATTTCGATGTCGACGATACTCACATCGAGTTCAGCGGCAAGGGTGGTGACCCTTGCAAGTGCGCCTTTTTCATCAGCAATCGGGACCCGGATCTCGGAGAGTTCATCGGCGGTGGCGAATCGGGCCGGTAGTGCGACCCTCGCCACCCGAGCGCGCTCGAGAATGGCCAGGAGTTGTTCACGGTCATCGGTGGCAACAATCGTTCGAAGTGCCGTGAGCGCGTCGATCAAAGCACCGAGTTCGGCAGTGATCGCTTCAGCATTCTCGGAGCAGATGTCGGGCCAGATCGCCGGCGAACCGGCAGCGATCCGCGTCATATCCCGAAAGCCTCCTGCAGCGAGACGCAGGAGCCCCCGATGTTCGTGAGATGCCGATGACGCGAGCCCCATAAGACTCGCCGCGGTGAGATGTGGAACATGCGAAACCACTGCGACCATCGAATCGTGCGCTTCGGGCGGCAAGAAGACTGTCTCAGCGCCGAAGGACGACACGATCGACCGAATGCGGGCGAGCGCATCGTTGTCAGTCGTAGGTACCGGCGTCAGCACCCAAGTTCGCCCCTCGAAGAGGTCCGCCCGAGCGCCTGCTACGCCTTCGAGCTCGCTTCCGGCCATCGGATGACCGCCGATGTATCGGGCATCACTCATGAGGCCCAGCATCGATGACTTGACGCTTCCGGCATCAGTCACGAGCCCGGTGGTATCGATCAGTGAACGAGCCACCTCGGCAGCGATCACCCCCACCGGCGTTGCGACGAACGTGACGCTCACATCCGGAACTGCACCTTCTGGGGCCACGTCATCGATGACGCCAAGGTCAAGCGCCTCACTCAGGATGGTCTCTGAAGCGTCTCGTCCGAGCACAAACCAGCCAGCACGCCGAAGAGCGAGAGCGATCGATCCTCCGATGAGCCCGACGCCAACGATCATCGCTCGAGATGGTGTCGCTGCGGACGCTTCAGCGGGAGACGAATCGCCTCGGGGATCGATCCCTGTTCCTGCCATCGATCAGCCCGGAAGGTCGTCGCGCAGACCGGCCGCACCCTCGAGGTAGACGTGTCGGAGTTCTGAGCGCGCCCGGTCCGTTGAGATATGCATCATGATCCGAACGCACATCGGAGTGGCGTTCACGATGTCAAGCTCCCGAGCGCAGATCAGTGGAACATCGCCGAAACCAGCGTGGCGCGCCGCTGTGGCCGGAAAGGTGGAATGAAGATCATCCGTAGCGGTGAACAACACGCTGATGATGTCCTCATGGTCGACACCATTGCGATCGACCATCTCCTTGAGGAGCGCAACCGTTCGCTGCTGGATGTGGTCGACGGAATCAACCTCGACGGTGGTGGCACCTCTCAGGGCCCGAACAGATTCATTCACGGGTGCTGATACTAGGGGCGTGAGCGCTTCGGCCCCGGTCGAGTTCCTGCTGATTCACTCGCTGCGGTCTCGAGGGCCCGCAATTCAGCGGTGGTGAGCGAACGCCACTGACCTGGTTTCAAACGTCGATCGGCAAGCGGACCAATACGCGAGCGCACAAGCCGGATGACCGGATGACCGACGGCGTCGCACATCCGCCTGACCTGACGGTTCCGACCCTCGTGAATCGTCAGTCGGATCACCCCCGGAGCGAGAAGCGCTGCTTCAGCAGGAGCAGTGAGTCCATCCTCGAGTTCGATCCCCTCCCGAAGCCGCCGGAGTTCGGCCCGAGTGGGCGAGCCTTCGAGGTGCGCGATGTATTCCTTCTCGACGCCATAGGACGGATGGGTCAATCGATGCGTGAGGGCGCCATCGTTGGTGAGGAGAAGAAGTCCTTCTGTATCCATGTCGAGGCGACCCACCGGGAAGACGCGTGGTTCGACGGGTACCAGTTCGATGACCGTGGGGCGACCTTGCGGATCGTCAGCCGTTGTAACGACCCCAGCAGGCTTGTTCAGCAAGTAGTGCACCAGTCCGGGTTTGACACCGACCGCCACGCCGTCAATTTCGACCTCATCGGAATCAGAATCGACGCGACGCCCGAGATCGGCAATCGCTCCGTTCACGGTGACACGGCCATCAGCGATCAAGTTTTCACAGACGCGACGGCTTCCGATACCAACTCGTGCGAGAACCTTCTGCAATCTCTCGCCGTCATCTGACGCGACAGCATCGGGAGTTGAGTCCTGCGGTTCGGAGGTCAAGCGGAAGGATCCCCGTCGAGAAGGTCGTCGAGTGTCGGTCGATCATCGGATGGTTTGGAAACATCGCCGACTGGCACCGCGAGAGCGTCGACACGGAGTCCATGTTCGAGTGCCTCGACAACATCGGCTCCAGGTACGAACTCGGCGACGGATGGGAGATCGCTGATGGAATTGATCCCGAGTCGCTCGAGGAACTGTGGCGTCGTTCCGAAGAGGACGGCCTGTCCGGGACCGGGATCTCGTGCAACCTCCCCGATATACCCGCGCTGCTCCAGTGTGCGAACAACGCTGTCGACGCTCACCCCTCGAATCGCAGCGATCTGCGCCCTACTGAGCGGCTGCTTGTAAGCGACGATGGCCAGAGTTTCAAGCGCAGCGGCCGACAATTTCGCGGACTGGCCTTCGAGCACGAAACGTTCGATATACGGCGCCATTGCCGGATGGCTCTGGAACCTCCAGCCACCAGCGACACGCGCAAGTTGGAATCCCCGATCCTGCTCGGCATATTCCGCGGCGAGTTGGTTCAACTGAGACTCGACCTCGGCAACGCTCTGATCAGTCAGTTGTGCGAGAACCTGGGGCTCAAGCGGAGAGTCAGTGACCATGATGATCGCTTCCAGAGCTCGACGTGATTCTGCGGACACGTGTGCCTCAGCCTTCGTATGTATCGATGTCGGAAAGATCGGCCACGCCCAGCGCCGGCGACCCGATCCAGATGATCTCAATGTCACCGAATGCTGTCGGTTGATCGAGTTCGATGAAACCCTGCTTGAAGAGTTCGAGCACGGCCAGAAAGCGCACGACAATCTCGAGTCTTTCCACCAATGTGCCGGTGAGACGCCGGAATGAGACTCGTCCGACCCTCGGGAGCTCATCAATGAGTTCCTCGACTGCGTCAGTAACACTCACCCTGATGCTGTGGATGTGCTCGATGCTGACGGCGGGTTTCGGCTTCGGCGTCGTGGCCCGGATGAACGCCTTCTTGATGTCGTCGAGGTCGATCCCCTCGAGGAGATCGGGGGCGATCTCCATGAACTGCTCCTCCAGCCCCGCTGTACGCGGCGAAGAAAGGGAAGCGGAGTCGAACAACAGCCCGATCACCTGCGCAGCGTCCTTGAACGTCTTGCAGTCCAGCAAACGAGCAATGAGGAGATCCCGCTCCTCCCAGAGCGCGAACTCATCATCGATGTCGATGTCGAGGTCCTCGGGCAGGAGACGCTTGCACTTGAGTTCCACCAGAGTTGCAGCGATGAGCAGGAACTCCGTGGTGATCTCGAGATCGAGAACCTCCATGCGATCGATCTCGACCAGATATGCGTCGACGATGCGGGCGAGAGAGACCTCGTAAAGGTCGACCTGCTCGCGAAGAATCAGATGGAGAAGGAGATCGAACGGTCCCTCGAAGACCGAAGTTTGCACCTCGTATGGCATCGCGCAGACGTTAGGCGACTGGAACCCGTCACTGTGCAACGTTCTGAAACCGCCCCGACGTCGAGCGCGGATTCACGAGGTCCCCACCACCTCCCCCTAGCATCGCGCCTCATGACACGTGTGTTCTCGGGCATCAAACCCACCGGCCCGGTCCAGCTCGGCAATCTCCTGGGCGCCCTGCGCCACTGGGTCGCGGATCAGGACGACGCCGACACCATCTTCTGTGTTGTGGATCTTCACGCCCTCACCGTTCCACAGGATCCGAGAGAACTGCGCACTCGTACGCTCGAACTGGCGCACCTCCTGCTTGCAATAGGTATCGACCCAGAGCGCTCCACGCTGTTCGTCCAGAGCCATGTTCCCGAACATGCAGAACTCTCGTGGATCCTCGAATGCACGGCGGCATTCGGCGAACTCCGGCGGATGACCCAGTTCAAGGACAAGAGCAGCGATGCCGAGTTCGTCTCTGCCGGTTTGTTCACGTACCCGGCGCTCATGGCGGCGGACATCCTCCTCTATGACACCGACCGGGTACCGGTTGGCGACGACCAGCGCCAGCACCTCGAGCTCGCACGGGACCTCGCAATCCGGTTCAACCACCGCTATGGCGATACCTTCGTCGTTCCCGAGGCAGCCATCGCCAAGGTTGGGGCCCGTGTGATGGATCTCCAGCACCCCACGCGCAAGATGTCGAAATCCGAAGATTCCCCGCAGGGAACGATCCTCGTGCTTGATGACCTCGCCACCGTGGCAAAGAAAATCAAACGGGCCGTGACCGATACCGACACCGACGTTCGCTTCGATATCGTCGAGAAGCCGGGCGTTTCCAACCTCCTGTCGATCCTTTCGGCGTGCACCGGCGAGTCGCCAGAAGGTCTCGCCGGCCAGTACTCCCGCTACGGGGATCTCAAAACAGCTTGTGCCGAAGCCGTGGTCGAGACCCTGCGACCAGTGCAGACGCGTTATGCCGAGTACAACGCTGACCCGGCGGGCACCGCGGCGATCCTCGCTCGCGGAGCCGCTCGAGCGCGAGAGATCTCCGGGCCCGTGCTGTCACGGGCCCGAACGAATCTCGGCCTACTGGAGCCAGGAACGGCCTGAGCCGGACCTTGGTGTCGCTACGGAGCCACCGAGGTGAAATCAGCGAATCCTGACGGGGTGTGGCGTCCAGCAGTCGAATGCTCGAACAGACCCCAGCCCTCGGCGCCGTTACAGGTGGCTCGTCCCACGTGATCGAGGATGCTGTAGTGGGTAGCGATCAGGTTCGACGGATCATTGAGGTCGTAGGTCGCACCTTCGACCCAGTTGCGACCGCGCCAAACGCCATGGGTCCACTGGGGGTCGGGTCCGTAGCCGCAACCGGCGGAGAGGGCGACGTGCCCGAGCGCATCGACCTCGATCACCAGGGGCGTCCCGTCGGGTTCGAAGGCCGTGATGGTGGCTCCGGTCGGGATTCGCGTTCCCGGGCGGTAACGGATGTCGTACTTGGGGAAACCGAGGGTCTCGACGCCCCGGGGATCACCCTCGGGCCAAACACGGAGCGCGTCGTTGAGCGTGCGATGACCGTTCGCATCCTCCTGGGCGATGAAGATCAGAGCGAACTCCTCGAAGCGCAGTGGGACATAGACCCAGTAGAAGCCGCCATCGGCAGGGCGCTCCTGTGCGAAGCGTGCTTCGGGCTCAGGCTCGCCGACCGGACGGATGCCCCACGAGCGATCACGAGTGCCAACCCAAGTGTCGGGGCTGACGATGAACTCCTCGTCGTGTACGCGCAGCACACCCTCCCAGGTACCAACCTGAGCGAAACGCTGGGCGTCGAGCATCACCTTGGCGCCGTTGCGTAGAAGATGGGGAGACTCGTCGACGGCCGGGAACGAACCCCGCCAGTGAAGATCAAAGCTGATCCCCCACTCGTCGCCATCGCATGTGAGGCGCAGTTCTTTAAGTGGGTCGAGCACTTCGATTCGATACGGACCAACTTGCTGGTTCATCCGGTCGGGACCGAGCGCATCGCTCATGCGGATCGTGTGCTGGAGATCACCGCGACGAACACATGCGAAGGCATCAGTGACGCCGAGGTTCGGGTACTGACCGAGCCCGGTGATCAGGAAGACCTCACCGCTGCGATCGTGGGCATTGAGATAGCAACGGTCATAGAAGTTGCGATCGCTCGACGCTGAGTAGGCAAGCGAATACGGAGCCTGATGGAGCGGATATTCGTCGGCTGGGATCGGCGGCATGGTTGGTTTCCCCCTGGAACGCGTGCACCTTCGCGCACGACACGATGCCCGAACCTTAGGAGATCGGTGCCCGACGCCGTACACGTCTCCGTGCTGATGGCGGACATTTCCACCACTTTGGGGGCGAGGACCACGCGGGGTAGTGTTCTGCGCCTCGGGCGATTAGCTCAGTTGGCTAGAGCACTGCCTTCACACGGCAGGGGTCGCTGGTTCGAGTCCAGTATCGCCCACTCGAAAGAACACAACGGAGGACCGGGATTCGTCCCGGTCCTCCGCTCGTTCCGACTCGATGCGAACGCCTCCGTCCAACATCGGTCCAACAACTGTCACTCAGGACTCCGAGGTCCGGTAGTCGCCGAACTTTCCATCGCGCTTCGTGAGCGCAGCGGTGAGCCCGCCCTCCTTGTCCTTCTCAGCCATGAACTCGGCGAAGGTCTCCGTCTCGATTGCAAGCGCACACAGCTCGGTGCCCTGACGAATAGCGGTTGGGAAACCCATCACTGCCATGCCTCGATGAACGGTTCGCTTGTTGATCTGCAGGATGTCCGAGGGAATGAGCGCAATTCGCTGCGCGATCTCAAGAACCCGCTGTTCGAGCTCATCAGTCGGATAGGAACGCGTGGCGAAACCGGCTCGCGCCGCTTCTTCGCCCGAGATTGAATCTCCCGTGAGCATCAGTTCCATGCCGAGTCGAGGACCAAGCAACCAAGCGTGCCATTGCATGTCCGGGGTGCCGAAACGAACCGCGGGATACCCGATGCGTGCATCATCGGCGACATACACGAGGTCGCAACCAGTCGCGAGCTCGGTGGCGCCGGCAAGGCAATAGGAATGCACCTGAGCGATGACAGGTTTGGCGAGATCCCAGATGCTCATCCAAGTCTCAGTCACCTCACGCGGATAGCTCCCCAGACCGGAAGCCGACTTGTACGCCGGAGGTTCGTCGTCGGTGGCGCCACCTGTCAGGTCGTAGCCGGCCGAGAAACACTTCCCAGCGCCGCGGATGATGGTCACGCGAACTGTGCCATCGTCGTCGTGTTCCCGCAGGGCGGCGATGATCTCCCGACGCATCGTCGCGCCGAGCGGATTCCGCTTTTCGGGATGATTGAGAGTGATCCGCCGAACTCCGTTGGCCGGCTCATCAACAATGATCTTCGTGTATTCCATGTTTCCCCCTTGGTCAGAGCATCGATGATGACAGATCAGCACCGAACCTTGGGTCAACGCAGGCGAACAGCGACCTCATTGGCGAGGAGACGACCCTCGAGCGAGAGATGGAGGCGTCCGTCTCGTTCGATGAGGAGCGGTCCGAGATCATTGCGGTCTGCGGCGCTCAGCGAGGCCATTGGCACTCCCCCACGGGTCCGCAACGCCAACTGCAGGGCCTCGGTCCGACGGGTGTCGCTGTCGAGCATCTCGAAGGATGCCTCAACGGACTCACCTGCGCTCACCGCAGAGATGTACCGATCGGGAGTGCGAAGATTCCACCACCGCCGGCCTCCCACGTGGGCGTGCGCAGCACAACCGAACCCGAAGTACTCGCCCTGGTCCCAGTACAACAGGTTGTGGGCGCACTCCTGACCGGGAACAGCCCAATTGGAGATTTCGTAGTTGAGCAATCCGGCTGCGGTGAGCAGTTCGTCAGCGAGTAGGTACTTGTCAGCCTGATCATCGTCATCGGGATGACGAGCGGGATCCTCGGCCAGCGGAGTTCCTGCCTCCACGGTGAGGGCGTAGGCACTGACATGGTCGGGACCGAGCGCGATGGTGGCGTCGAGTGTGCGACGCCACTGGTCGATCGTTTCGCCCGCTCCGCCGTAGATGAGATCAAGGTTCACTCGAGCGATACCTGCAGTGCGAGCAGCACGAACGCCAGCTCCAACGGAAGCTGGGTCGTGGGTGCGACCGAGTGCGGCGAGCACCTCCGGCACCATCGACTGCACCCCGAACGAGATCCGGGTGACTCCGCCGGCGACGTAGGTCTCGAACATTGCGAGACCCACGGTGTCCGGATTGCATTCCACAGTGACCTCAGCTCCGGGAGCGAGCGGCACGGCCGAGAGGATTCTGACGAGATCGGCGGCTGGCAGCAACGATGGTGTTCCCCCACCGAAGAACACTGATGTTGCCAAGCGATCGGGGTGGGCGGCGAAGGTTCTCTCGATGTCAACGCACACCGCCTCAACGTATGCGTCCATCAGGTGCGCCCGATCGGTCCACGTTGCGAACGCGCAGTAGTCGCAGCGCTTCGTGCAGAACGGCACATGCACATAGACGCCGAATGCCAACGTCGCCTCAGGCTCGGTCACGGGCGCACTGCCGGAGCGACCAGTCCGGCCCGAAGTGCCCCGAGCATCGCCGCTGCGGCAAAGGCAGCGGTTTCCGCGCGCAGGACGCTGGGACCGAGGCCGACGGTGCCGGTAAATCGCGCCCTCTCCGAATCCGACCAGCCGCCCTCCGGACCGATCATGACTGCCGGCCGCGAAAGAGTTGGCGCGGCGCCATCACGATCAGCGGCTAGGAGCGCCCCGGAGTCGGCCAGGTGGTCGAAGGTTGTGACCTCCTGCACCTCGGGAAGCCAGACGCGTCGCGACTGCATGGCGGCCTCCGCCGCGACACGCCGCAGCCGTTCGGTATTGCGTCGGGATCGTTCCTGGTCCCACCGAACGACCGAGCGCTCAGCAACGAACGGAATGATCTCGTCCACACCGAGTTCTGTGAGTTTCTGGACGACCAGTTCCGGTTTCTGTCCCTTCACAAGTGCGAAAGCAACGGTGATCGCGGGCGTAGGAACTGGAACACACTCGATCTCCCCATCGATGATGAGGTCAGGACCGAAACGACACCAACGCCACGCTCCGGCTCCGTCAGTGACAGAAACCAGAGCACCGGGGCGAAGGCGGAGGACACGCTCGAGATGGTGACGATCGTCTACTTCGAGGATCGGTGAGGCGATGTCGGCGACGATCACATGTGGAGCCGTGCCACCGGGAACTTCGGGACGATCAGCCATATGTCACTTGAATGCGCTTCGGAGCTTCGAGAGCAGCCCGTGTTCGGGCTGCGTGATCTCGTGGCCACGTAGCTCTGCGAACCGAGCCAGCAATGCGGATTCCTCGTCGGAGAGCTCTGTCGGCGTGTCGACGATGATCTGGACAAGGAGATCACCGCGACCGCGACCCTGGAGATGGGGCACGCCCTGGCCTCGGAATCGTTTGACAGTTCCGGTCTGCGTTCCCGGATCGATGCTCACGTCTTCATCGCCATCGAAGGTCTCGAGCACCACGGAAGCTCCGAGCGCAGCTTGGGTCACCGGCACATGGAGGCGATGCACGAGGTCATCACCCTGCCGCTCGAAACGGGGATCCTCAGCGACCCTGATGTGCACGTAGAGGTCACCGGCCGAACCCTGACGCATCCCAACAGCGCCCCGTCCACCAACGCGCAGAGTGGCCCCGGTATCGACTCCAGCCGGAATCTCAACCGGATAGGACCGCTCCTCGATGACGCGGCCGTCGCCGCGGCACTTCGAGCAGGGCGCAGCAATGACGGTTCCGAGCGCATTGCAACGACCGCAGGGCCCAGCGGTGACCATCTGACCCAAGATCGATTGACGCACGCGTCGCACCTGCCCCGCGCCGTTGCAGTCGGGACATGTTGACGCAGACGTTCCCGCCTCGGCACCTGCGCCGTTGCAGTCCTCGCACAGCACGGCGGTACGAACCTCGACAGGTGCTGTCGTACCGAACACGGCGTCGGCCAACGTGATTTCAGCAACTGCTTCGAGGTGTTCACCTTGGGGAGGGCCGCTCGGACCCTGTTGGCCGCCGAACGGGCTTTGACCGTTGAAGAACATGTCGAAGATGTCACCGAAGCCACCCCCGGAAGATGAGGCCCCCCGGGGACCACCTTCGCCGTACATGTCGTAACTCTGGCGACGCTGGGGGTCTGAGAGAGTCTCGTACGCGAGCGCGACTTCCTTGAACTTCGCTTCAGCCGCCGGGTCGTCCGGATTCGCATCGGGATGGAGTTGCCGGGCGAGGCGTCGATAGGACCGTTTCAGCTCATCGGCAGAAGCATTTCGTTGAACGCCCAAAAGGTCGTAGTAGTCAGCCATTTCCTCAGCCCTCACTCAGTCGACGGCCGAGCCGAGTGGCAACCACAGCGACAGCCGAGAGTGCCTGGTCGTAGTGCATGCGAGTCGGTCCGAGCACGCCAATGGTGCCGGCCGGTTCACCATCGACGACATATGGGGCCACAACGAGGGAGCAATCTGCAAGCGCCTCGTTGCCGGTCTCGCGACCGATGGCGACGGAGAGTCCCCGGCCGAGAACATCTTCGAGAAGATTGACGACAAGGAGTTGCTGTTCGAGGATGCGCAGGATCTCGCTCACGGTTCCCACAGCATCAAACGCTGCAGCCATCTCAGAGGTTCCCCCGATGAAGACCTGCTCCTCATGTCGGTGGTCGCCGCCGAGAGCTTCGACCGCAGCGACAAGAACCCGATCGACCGCAGCCTCGGAGCCCTGTGAGACGCCGAGGACCTGTGGCGTGAGCGAACCGACCTCGGCGAGGGTTCGACCAACTGATGCTGCAGCGAGGCGTGTCGCCGCCGCCCCAACGACGAACTCATCAGCATCAAGGTCGAGCTCGATGGTGTGCTTCTCGATGGCGCCGTTGGACAGGACGATGACTGCGAGAGCGACTCGATGTGTGAGACCAACCAACTGCACTGATCGCACTGTTGCCACCTCATGAGGGGGCCCGACCACCACGGCGGCATACCTGGTGAGGCTCGAAAGAAGCCGAGTCGTATCGGCGAGCATCTGTTCGATCTCTCCATGGGTCCGGGCGAAGAAGGTGCGGACCTGCTGCGAATCCGAGGCTCCGAGTCGACCGGGACCACCCAATTGATCGACGAAGAAGCGATAGCCCTTCTCGGTCGGGACGCGACCAGCACTGGTGTGGGGCTGATGGAGATATCCCTCCGTCTCCAACGACGCCATCGCGTTGCGAACGGTCGCCGAGGAGACGTTGACTTCAGGCGAGGTGGCCACATGACTGGAACCGACCGGCTGTGCGGTCTCGATGTATTCGGTGACCACCGCCCGCAGGATGGTGGCCTTGCGTTCGTCGAGCATCGGAACCTGATCATGACGGGGCCGACGAGATTCGGCGCTTGTCCCGATGATACCCGCACCCTCCAATGACTGGCACTCTCAGGTGCGGAGTGCCAACCCCAGAGGTGTCAGTCGTCGAGCCGCAGAGCGGAGACAAAAGCTTCTTGGGGCACTTCCACGCGACCAATGTTCTTCATGCGCTTCTTGCCCTCTTTCTGCTTCTCGAGCAACTTGCGCTTACGGCTGATATCGCCGCCGTAGCACTTCGCAAGGACGTCCTTACGCTTGGCCTTCACAGTCTCACGGGCAATGATCCGACCACCGATCGCCGCTTGAATCGGCACATCGAACAACTGCCGGGGAATGAGTTCCTTGAGTTTCTCGGTCATCCGGAGTCCGTAGCCATAGGACTTGTCCTTGTGGACAATCATGCTGAAGGCATCAACAGGGACCGCGTTCAGCAGAATGTCGACCTTGACCAGACTCGACTGCCGATAGTCCGAGGGCTCATAGTCGAGGCTCGCATAGCCCTGGGTCCGGCTCTTCATCTGATCGAAGAAGTCGGTGACAACCTCCGCGAGCGGAAGCTCGTAGACCAGTTCCATCCGCTCCGGCGAGAGATATTCGATCTTGATCATTTCGCCCCGACGCGCCTGACAGAGCTCCATCAGAGTTCCGGTGTACGACGTCGGAGTGAGGATCGTCGCCCGCAGATAGGGCTCCTCGATATGCGCCACCTCAGTTGCCGGCGGAAGCTCACTCGGATTATCGATCCTGATGACGTCGCCATTCTCCTTATGCACCACGTACTGCACCGATGGTGCGGTTGCGATCAGCGAGAGGTTGAACTCCCGCTCGAGGCGTTCCCGGATGATCTCCATGTGGAGCAGGCCGAGGAAGCCACAACGGAAACCGAAACCGAGCGCTCCGGAGCTTTCCGGCTGGAACGTGTAACTCGAATCGTTCAGCCGAAGCTTCTCAAGCGCTTCCCGAAGGGTGGGGAATTCATCACCGTCAATCGGATAGATGCCGCAGAACACCATCGGCTTGGGTTCCTTGTAACCCTCAAGGGCAGGGGCCGGGCGTGCGGCAGTCGTGATGGTCTCCCCGGAGCGGGCCTCACCGACGTCCTTGATTCCGGCGATCAGGTAACCAACCTCTCCGGCACCAAGCGATGCGATCGGGGTCGGGTCCGGCATTCGAACCCCGACCTCATCGGCGTCGTACACCGCTCCGGCTTGGACGAACCGGAGGCGAGCTCCGGTTGTGAGCGTGCCGTTCATCACCCGAACCGACGAGATCACGCCCCGGTATTGATCGAAGTGCGAGTCAAAGATGAGGCCCTGCAATGGAGCATCAGGGTCACCGATCGGCGGAGGAATGCGATCCACCACCGCGTTCAGCAATTCCTCGACGCCCTCGCCCGTCTTTGCGCTGATACGCAGGATCTCATCGGCCGGGATTCCCAGCACCTTCTCGATCTCCGCGGCATAGCGATCCGGGTCAGCGGCCGGAAGGTCGATCTTGTTCAGTGCAGCGACGATCTCAAGATCATTCTCAAGGGCGAGGTAGCAGTTCGCCAAGGTCTGGGCCTCGATGCCCTGCGCCGCATCAACCAGCAGGATCGCACCCTCGCAGGCGGCGAGCGAACGACTCACCTCGTATCCGAAATCAACATGACCCGGAGTATCAATGAGATTGATTGTGTATCCGCGGTGCTCGAGCCTGACGCTCTGGAGCTTGATCGTGATCCCGCGCTCCCGCTCGATATCCATCGAATCGAGATACTGAGCCCGCATCTCACGCGGGTCGACGGCGCCGCACAACTCAAGGAGACGGTCGGCGAGCGTCGACTTGCCGTGGTCGATATGGGCAATGATGCAGAGGTTGCGGAACCGGTCGAGCGAGGCCACGGGCACGCTTTCCTTGGGAAGAGGGGATTCCCGAGACTACTTCTCGGCCGATGAAGGTTCCGTACTGTGACCCGGGGCTGTACCTCGGCTATGGTGCAGGGTCCGTGTGCGGCACCCCCGTGCCCGCTCCCCCGATCAAGCCCGTGAGGGCTGACTCAACCCGAAGGTGTCCCATGGCGAACATCAAGAGCCAGATTAAGCGCAACCGTCAGAGCGAGAAGGCCCGCCTGCGCAACAAGGCAGTCCGTTCGGAGATGAAGACCCGCACGAAGCGTGCCTTCGCGGCAGCCGAGTCCGGCGCCGAGAACACCGCCGAGGTTGCCCGTGAAGCCGTCAAGCGGATTGATACCGCTGCGACCAAGGGCGTCATCCACAAGAACACCGCAGCACGACGCAAGAGCCGCCTCATGAAGCGGGTCGCTGCCTCCCAGAGCGCTGAGTGATCCCTGCCCCGTTGCGGGCATTCTTCTACTGAAAATCACGAAGGGTCGGGCCTCCGGTTCCGACCCTTCGTCGTTTCATCGCCGATAGTCACGTCACGATCCGCCGCAGTCAAGGTCCGGTCGATGGCGACGTTCGGCCTCGATTTCCTTTGCCGTCGTGATCAGCGGCGAGATCCGCGAGCAGACCTACTCCGACCTGCCAGCCGGGCCACGAGAACCTCTACCACGAGTTCCGCCGGCCAGTTCTTCGCCCCATGAAGATCAAGGTCGGCCTCGGCGAGAAGGGCGACGAACTCCTCAAGGCGAACCGAACCAAGACGCTGTGCGCCAGCTAGAGCCTTTTTCGCTGGGAAGGTACTTCCCTTGAGGCCCAGCGCTTCGGCTGCCATCTTCTCGCCCCGGATATCCGGACTGTCGACCTGCACCATCTTCAAGTAGTGGCTGTTGAGTGTGGCGAGAATCTGAAGCGGGTGCCTCGATCCCCCAACCAGCATCCGGTGAAGAGCATCAAGCGCTGCCGACACATCGCCATTGTCGATCGGGTCGGTGAGATCCCAGGGAGCGATGTCGCCGGCGACACCAAGAAACGGTTCGACGTCAGCCGCCGAGACACGAGAACCTGCGCCGAACACGCCTTCAAGGGTCGTGAGGATGCCGGGGAGTCGGCCGACATCACTCCCGACGTGATCGACCACCATCTTCTGTGCCGATGCATCGAGCTTGACCGGGCTCGAACGAACCTGTTCGAGGATCCATCCCTCCTGGGCCTTGCCACTGCCGCCCGAGGTGTCGATCACCGATCCCCCGCACCCGGCGACCGCATCAAGGAGTGACTTAGGAACTGCCGGTATCTTCGACTGTCGCTGGGGGCGTGGATCCTTCTCCCAAACCAGAACCACCGTGTTGGTGTCGAGCGGATCGTCCAAGTAGGAGACAAGTGGCGCCACCGCATCCTTCGTGGAGAACACGCCACTGTGCCGGCTCACGATGATTCGTCGATCGGTGAGGAACGGAGGAGTTTGTGCTGCGTCGACAAGTCGTGCGATGTCGTACCCGTCATCGTCACGGGTGATGTGAGTGTCGATGAGAAGTTCCTCGACGAGCAATGCCCGATCATCGGCACCGACCAATTCACGCACGAGGTCAGTGAGCCCAGCGCTCATCAGTACCTCGTCGGTCCCCTTCAGCACGATGATCGGCGAACGGCTCACTCCGTCATGCCGCCTGCAGGATCGCCGCCATCATGTCAGCGACCCTTCGACCATTGCGGACATCGTGGGATCGCAGGATGCGGCATCCCAGAGAAATCCCGAGAGAGTGCGCTGCCATCGTGCCGTCCCCCGCAGATCCTCGCTCCACATCTAGAAGGGTCCAGAGGAATCGCTTATTCGACGCCGAGAGGAACACCGGGTGACCGAGAGCGACAAGAGCATCTGAATGCCGGAGCAACTGCAACGACTGCGGTTCCGACTTTCCGAGGTCGAGACCGGCATCGACCATGATCCGCTGCGGCGGGATACCAGCGGCTTCCGCACGAGCGGCCCGATCGGCCAGGAAGGAACAGACGTCGGGGACGAGATCGTCATAGTGCGGGTCCGGATCCGGCACCCGCGGTTGAAGGCGGATATGTGTTGCCACCACTGACGCCCCGGCGGCGGCGCAAACCGGGAGGTAATCCGGATCGGCGAACCCGCTGATGTCATTGCCGACCACCGCTCCAGCTTCGAAACACGCCTTCGCCACAGATGCCCGCCATGTGTCGACGGAAAGTGGGAGGTCGAATCGGGCGTGGAGTGCCTCCACAGCGGGGACCACACGATCAAGTTCCTCACCCTCCGTGACCTCGTCGCCGGGGCCAGCCTTCACCCCGCCGACATCGAGGAAATCGGCACCATCGAGGACCAGTTGCTCGGCTTTGCGGAGAAAGTCGTCGAACACGTAGTAGGAACCTTGGTCGTAGAAGGAATCTGGCGTCCGGTTCAGGATTCCCATCACCACTGCTCTGTGGGTGATGTCGAAGCGGGTGTTTCCGAGATCAAGATTCACGGTGCGACACTACCGGCCCCGGTCCTCAGTTGGGTCTGTCTGTCCGGCTCTCCAACCTCACATCCAGGCGTTCACCGGAACCTCGCAGCGAAACTTCTACAGAGCCGATCCAGAGCGTGTGCGGAGTCGTCGACCCTCCGCCTCCCGTGTCCTCCGGACCGATGATCCGACCAACTACGACGCGTTGGCTGACGAGATCGGCCACAACCGCTGCCGAGGAGGATGAACTCGTTCGAATGAGGAGATCCACATGATCGATCCCCTCTGATCGGAGACTCGAGAGCAACTCAGCGACGTCGACGTTGCCTCCGACAGCGACCACGACCGAATGGTCCGAGCCCGAAGAACGACAGACACGCGAGCGGGCCACATCGAAGCAACCAACCTGACTCGTCCTCATCACAGACGTGGCAAACACAATGAGGGGAACCAAGAACACGACGGCGAACGCAACCACCAACCATCGCTCACTTCTCTGGCGCAGGACTCGGACTCCGAGCGCTGCGACGAGAAGGAACACACCAGCTGCTGCGAACGGAATCATTCGGTGGTCAGCGGCAACGGCCGCAACCCCGGTCACCCATTCCAACGCCATGCGATCCGGCCATTGAATGAGAGCGGCGAGTCCTTCCGGGACGAGTCCAGCACCAACGCCGAACGTGCAGCCCCACATCATGATGAATGCAGCAGCAGGCGCAGCGAGAACGTTCGCAGGAATTGCAAAGAGCGATGGCGGACCGAAGGTGAGGATCGCGATCGGCGCCACGCCGATCTGCGCTGCAACCGGCACAGCGAATGCGACACCAATGCGCCGCGGGAGCGGAAGCACTCCTGCAAGTCGACGGGCCAGGACCACAATTCCCGCCGTCGCTGCCACCGAGAGTCGGAACCCCACGGAGTGCACGAGGAGAGGATCCACGAGAATCACCATCGCCACTCCCAGAGACAGAACTCGCACGCCATTCGAGGGACGACCGGTGAGGATCGTGACAGCCAGAACCGCTGCCATCGCGGAAGCTCGCAGCACCGAAGGTTCGAATCGGGTGACAGCAACGAAGAGTGCCAACATCACCGACACCGATAGGAACCGTCGTCGTAGTCCCACCCGTCTGAGCATTGGTCCGACGAGAACGAACAAGAACCCCAGGTTTTCCCCACTCACAACCATCAAGTGGGCGAGTCCAGCCTGCTCGAAGTCGTAGCGAAGCAACGGTGACGTTCCCCGGTCATCGCCGAGCACGAGGCCGAGGTGGATGGGACGCAGCTCGGCTGGAAGCGGAACTGCACCTCTTTCGATCACGGCGCGAATTCGGTTGATGAACGCGACTGCGGGCGCAGGGTCGAGCGCGGCGATGACTCGATCGACTTTGAGTGAACCTCGAAGATGTCTCCACGGCATCGGACGCACAAGGGTGCCGATCCCCCCACTCACGACGAATCGATCCCCTGCCGAAGCATTGGAGAGATCGGGTGATTCGGAAACATCCGCACCCAACCGGAGTCGCCCGTTCTTGGTTCGGACGTCCATCGAGACTCTCCCCTGTTCGACTGCAGGGTCAGACGCAAGCTGGATGATCCCGTTGAAGGGCCCTGCCGGAAGTCCCCGACAGCCAATGCTTGCCTGTGATGCAAGTGCCGAACTGAGGATCGCTGCGCAGATGAGGACGGGTAGAGGTCGAACCAGCAGCACTGCGACCACCATCAACGAACCCGCGAGCCAGAGCGGAATCGCGATCGGGTTCAACGCAGCGACGAAGACCAATATGGCAAGAGACACTGGCCATGAGTCCGTGGATATCCGATCCCAAGCGGACCTCACCCGCTCCACGGGTCCGCCGATCATCCGACACGTACGAAATCGCGAAGAGCGGCCAACTTCGCGTCCCCAATGCCCCGTGCATCGAGAAGCTGGTCGACGCTCGAGAATCGTCCGACTCGACGGCGCAACTCGATGATTGCGGCCGCGGTGCTCGGCCCGACCCCCGGGAGTGATTCGAGTTCCTGCTGAGTGGCCGAGTTCAGATTCACTAGAGCAGGAGCACCTGTCGCACTGCCGCCCGAATCACCACTGACGACGGGCGCAGGGTCTGATGCAAGATCCGGCGCTGACGACTGGCCGCGGCGCGCGATGTACACGCGCTGCCCATCGAGAAGAGCGGCGGCGAGATTCACTCGCTCGATGTCGACATCATCACCAACGCCACCAGCCGAGGCCACAGCGTCCGTAACACGCGAGCCGAGGGACAGTTGGTACACCCCTGGGGAGCGCACAGCACCAAGGACGTGCACTGTCACCTGGGGCGGCATCGTGGTCGTCGTCGATGGTGGATCGAAGAGCGTCGGAACTGCCGAGGTCGCCGAATCGCTCGGTTGGGATCTCCCGCTGGTGGTGCCGACCAGAAGACCGGTGATCAAACCACACGAGACAACTGCAATCACGATTCCGATGATCACAGGGCGGTCCCCGAACCTCTCCCGTAAGCGCTGCACACCACCGGCGATCTTGTCGATCATCGATCCTTCTCCACTCACGTTCCGAACTCAGGACTGTGCTTGGGGAAGCCGGCGAAATCTACGGCGTAAGAGCCATGTGATGAAGGGGCGATCGACCCGAACAGACGCCGAGGCGGCAGCTCTCAGAAAAGGCGAGAGGTGAGTTGGCGCCGAAATCCGGAAGTCCGGGGGTCCTCCGGACCGAGAAGCTCCAACAGATCGAGGAACTCCCGCCGTGCGTCGTCATCGCCCTTGACCTGCTCTAGGAGCATGGCAAGGCGATCCGTGATGGACTCGTCTGTTGTATAGCGACCTTCACTTCGGGCGTACGCAGCGATCCGGCGGGTGTCGGTGGACTCGGGCACCCGATCGAGAAGTCGCAGAGACTCCTCGAATCGGCCATCGCCGGCATAGAGCTCGGCGAGATCGCAGATAGTGAGTTCGTCGGCTGGCTCGAGCTCGAGCGCTGCGAGTAGGGACTCCTCATCGCCGATCTCGCGCAACTTCTCAACCTCGGTCTGTTCCCGATTCGGAAGGATCGACTGCACGAATTCGCGAACCTCGGACTCCGGCCGGGCCCCAACGAACCCGGGGCCGAGCTTTCCGTCAATGATCGAGTGCACAGCCGGGATGCTCTGCGCCTTGAACGCCTGCGAAATCTGCGGGTTCTCATCGACGTTCACCTTCACGAGTACGACTGCGCCGTCGGTTTCGGCGACGACCTTCTCGAGAATCGGTCCGAGCGTGGTGCAGGGACCACACCAGGGAGCCCAGAGATCAACAATCACCGGGGTGGTGAGCGAACGCTCGAGAACATCGGTCTGGAAAGTTGCGTCGGTCGTATCGAAGGTCACGTCATCAGGATAGAGCTGCTCTCTCGCCGCCACGACGCCTAGCGACCGGTAGCGTGTCAGGACCCGAGGGAGGACACGTGGAATCGAACGCCGAAGTCGCAGGAATCAACGCAACACAGGTCACCGATTGGATGAGCCAAGGCGTTCCGAATCTCACGACACCGCTCTCCTTCGAGTTGATCACCGGTGGACTCTCCAACCTCACCTACCGGATTGAGGACGCCGCTGGTGGGCGGTGGGTTCTTCGTCGTCCACCACTCGGGCACGTGCTTGCCACTGCGCACGATATGGGTCGTGAGCACAGGATCATCTCGGCGCTCCAGTCCACTGCAGTACCGGTTCCTCCGCTCGTGGGCTTCTGTGACGACACGGCAATCAACGGAGCCCCGTTCTACGTCATGGATCATGTCGACGGCATCATCGCCCGCGATATCCCCGCCGCTGAATCCATGCCTCTCGCCGGGCGCGCTGCTGCTGGAAAGAACCTGATCGACGTGCTCGCTGCGATCCACGATGTCGATATCGACGCTGTTGGACTCGGCGAACTCGGTCGCCGCGAGGCGTACGTAGAACGTCAGCTCTCACGCTGGCACAAGCAGTGGGAGGCCACGAAGGATGCCGAAATCCCTGTCATGGAGGAGCTACATGCACGCTTGGCCACGTCCGTTCCGGTGCAGGGCGCTGCCACCATCGTCCACGGCGACTACCGCCTCGACAACTGCATCCTCAATCCCGATGGTTCGATCGCCGCGGTGCTCGACTGGGAACTCTGCACGTTGGGAGACTCCCTCGCCGATGTAGGACTCATGCTCGTGTATTGGACGGAAGCGAACGACGCAGTCTCCATCGGTCTACCGCAGGGCTCCACGGTTGACGGCTTCTCGACCCGAGCGCAGCTCCTCGACATGTATGCGGATCGAACCGGTCGCGATCTATCCGGAATCGGCTACTACGTCGCTCTCGGCTATTGGAAACTCGCGTGCATCCTCCAAGGCGTCCTCGTCCGATACCGCGCAGGAGCCATGGGTACAGCTGCCACTGATGACGACCCCTTCTCCTCACAGGTCGCCGCACTCGGCAAGGCCGGGATAGAAGCTCTCGACGGAAGGATCGGAGCGAACAATGGCTGAGCTCTACGAGCTTCTCGAGTTCCCCGATCTCGACTCACCAACGCTCATCCTTGGTCTGGATGGATGGATCGATGCCGGGTTCGCCTGTGCGAACGCACTTGGGACAATGCTCGAGGACCTCGACACAGTCACACTCGCAGCGTTCGACACCGACGCGTTACTTGACCACCGGTCGCGACGCCCGACCATGCATCTGCTGGACGGCATCAACACCGGACTGACCTGGCCTTCGATCGAGCTGCGTGCCGGCGTCGATCGCGTGGGGAATGAGGTCCTGTTCCTCGTCGGCGTCGAACCCGATCATCGCTGGCGAGCGTTCTCGGCCGCTGTGGTTGACCTCGCACACCAATTCGGCGTTTCGACCGTTTTCGGACTCGGGGCGTATCCCGCACCAGTTCCTCACACGCGGGCCACACGGTTGGTCTCCACTGCTACCTCGATCGAACTCGCGACTCGGATCGGAAATGTCCAAGGTCGTATGGACGTCCCCGCAGGAGTGCATGCGGCGATCGAGCGATGTGCAGCCGACGAGGGATTGCCTGCCACCGGACTATGGGCACAGATCCCCCATTACGCAGCCGGCATGCCCTATCCCGATGGAGCCTTTGCTCTTATCGAGGGTCTCCGATCCGTGGCGGGCTTGCAGTTCCCTCTTGGATCACTCGTCGACGACGCACGAACCACTCGACACCGTCTCGACGAGCTCGTGGCCAACAGCGAGGAACATGTCGCCATGGTCAGGCAGCTTGAGGTGCAGGTGGATTCCGTTGTCGACACAACACCTGCGGTTCCGCTACCGAGCGGCGATGATCTCGCTGCCGAGCTTGAGCAATTCCTGCGCGAGCAGGAGTAAGTCGGGCTCTCAGATCACCAGATTGACCAACGTGGGCGGCCTAGAGATCACCTTGCGAACCTCCGCTCCAGCGAGGAAGGACTGCACCTTCTCGCTGGCGAGAGCAGCTTCGCGGGCCTGATCCTCGGTGATAGCGGCGTCGACCTCAACTCGGTCGCGAACCTTGCCGTTCACCTGGATCACGAGGGTGACGGTGTCGACCACCAGCAGAGAAGGATCCGCAACTGGCCACGACTCGAGGTGGATATGTCCGCCCCTGCGGTTCTCCCAGAGCTCGGCGGTTACATGCGGTGCCATTGGTGCCATCAGTAGGAGCAACGTATCGATGCATTCATCGAGGGTCGAGGACTGCGGACCCTGGTCCGCCTGTGCGTATCGGTACAGCTCATTGGTGAACTCCATGAACGAAGCCACCGCCGTGTTGTACGACCAGCGCTCGAAGTCCTCGTCGACCTTCACAATGAGTCGGTGGCAGGCGCGAAGGATGTCGAGGTCGGCAGCGGTGCGCTCCCGGTCGATCGGCAGGGGGCCGACCTCACCGTTCGCGAGTCTCCAGACACGCTGGAGGAATCTGGCGCAACCATCGATCCCGACACCTTCCCAATCGACATCGTCCTGCGGCGGTCCGACGAACATGTGGGCAAGGCGGAGAGCATCGGCGCCCTGCTTGTCGAGAATCTCCTCCGGAGCGACGAGATTCCCCTTCGACTTCGACATCTTGTCCCCACCGAGACGGATCATGCCCTGCGTGAACAGGCGAGTGAATGGCTCACGCAGCTCGGGAGGGGCCACTCCGAGATCCGACAGAGCCTTGGTGAAGAATCTCGCGTACATCAGGTGGAGGATGGCGTGCTCAACACCGCCGATGTACTGATCGACCGCCATCCACGAATTCGCTGATGCGGCGGAGAAAGGCGCCTCCTCGTTCCACGGTTCCGTGAAACGCAGGAAGTACCAGGAGGAATCTACGAACGTGTCCATGGTGTCGGTCTCGCGTTGAGCCACCGAACCACATGATGGACAGGTGGTGTTCAGGAAGCCTTCGTGGGCTCGTAACGGCGACTCTCCGGTGGGGAGGAACTCGACATCGTCGGGAGCCAGTACCGGCAACTCATCGATCGGGACCGGAACGACGCCACACGACGTGCAGTGCACGACAGGGATAGGACATCCCCAGAATCTCTGCCGACTCACCAGCCAATCGCGCAGACGGAAGTTGACCCGACCTTCGCCGATTCCCTCCCTCTCGAGGAAAGCGATGGCGGCCTCAATAGCTTCGGTCTTCGCCAACCCATCGAGCCATTCACTGTTCACATGAACGCCATCGCCGGTGTACGCCTCTCCGTGGAAGTCCTCAGGAGTGGCGATTGTGCGGATGATCGGCAACCCGTGCGCCTGAGCGAAGTCCCAGTCGCGTTGATCCTCGGCGGGAACCGCCATGATCGCCCCGGTGCCATAACCCATGAGCACATAGTCGGCGAGGTACACCGGGACGGGGCGGCCGGTGAATGGATTGCGGACATGAGCACCGGTGAAGACACCGCGCTTGTCGAGCGAACCCTCCGAGGACATGCGCTCAACATCGCTCGATTGCCGAGCGATGGCAATGAACTCCTCAACAGCCTGTCGCTGCCCCTCCGACACGATCTCGATCACCAGCGGGTGCTCCGGGGCCATGACCGCATAGGTCATACCGAACGCAGTGTCGGGTCGAGTGGTGAAGACCTGAAGACCAGTGACACCTTCGATCAGGCTCCCCGCTGCATCGGTGAACTCCATCGAGAACTCTGCTCCCTCGGAGCGGCCGATCCAGTTGCGCTGCATGGTCTTGACCCGTTCGGGCCAGTCGAGCCCGTTGAGATCATCAAGGAGTTGCTGCGCGTAGTCCGTGATTTTCAGGAACCACTGGTTGAGATCACGCTTCTCGACGAGGTCGCCCGATCGCTCACAGCTCCCATCGGCAAGCACCTGCTCGTTCGCAAGGACCGTTTGGCATCCCGGGCACCAATTGACCGGTGCATTCCTGCGATAGGCGAGCCCTGCCTCGAGAAATTTCAGGAATATCCACTGGGTCCAGCGCTGATACTCCGGGCTGTGGCTCGTGACCTGACGCCGCCAGTCGTACACCGCTCCGATCCGCAGGATCGAGTTGCGCAATTGGACGATTCGCTCGTCGGTGAACTCTCTCGGATGACGGCCGGTCTTGATCGCCGCATTTTCCGCGGGCAGGCCGAAACTGTCGAACCCCATGGGCGAAAGCACCGCATACCCATTCATGGTTCGGTAGCGCACGATCACGTCGCCAAACGTGTAGTTGCGAACGTGGCCCATGTGCGCGGAACCGCTCGGATACGGGTACATGCACAGCGTGTACCAGTGCGGACGGGGGTCATCGTTGTCAACTTGGTAGGTGCCCTCGACGTCCCAGCGTGTCTGCCACTTCTGCTCGATCGCCTGCGGGTCGTACACGTCAGCCATACGACTGATGGTAGGCGACCTTCCCCACCCACCTGTTCGCCGCTGATGCTTCGAAGAGGTGACACCGTGTCCCAAACGACGCTTGTGTTTCTCTTGAGACGGCGATTTTGCGAACTGCTCGATCGCCGGTAATGTTCGCCTTCCTCAAGGGGCTATAGCTCAGTTGGTAGAGCGCTTCCATGGCATGGAAGAGGCCAGGAGTTCGATTCTCCTTAGCTCCACAAGGGCGTGTTGTCCGGCCGGGCGGACCGGACTCGCTCGGCGGCCGGATTGCGCGCAGAGAAGGGCTTTGAGCGCTCAACTCCACGCAATCGTGGGTACATCCCGCCAGAGCCGTTCGAGGTCGTAGAAGGCTCGGGTTTCATCGAGGAACACGTGCACGATGAAGTCGCCGTAATCCATCAAGACCCACTGGGACGAGTCCAACCCTTCGATTCGGATCGGCTTCGGTCCACCGATCGCCGCAACTCGTTCTTCCACAGTCTCGGCGATCGTGCGGACCTGACGTGTGTTCGATCCACCAGTGATCACGAACCATCCCGTGATCGAGAGAACGTCTCCGACATCGAGGACAACCGTGGACTCATCAGTTTTGACTGCCGCCGCTCGAGCCGCTTCGATGACCCACGCGAGGCTCTCTTGCTCGCTCGGGATCGTTTCAGGCACCGGGGCCTCCTGTTGAAGTAGTTGGGGAACTTGTCTGATAGTCAGCCCCGATGGTCACGGTGATGTCCAGCGCAGAGTTGGTCTGCTTGCTCTCGACGACCTCTCCGACTCCGAGGACTGCGCGCATCCGGTTGGCGGCGTCGAGCTGCGCAGGATCGAAGTACGTGATCTCGGTGATATCAGCGCCGAAGGCCGTTGCGTTCCCGATGATGTCGACCTGGCCGCCGCCAGCGGCCAGCAGAGTGGCGGGACCCTGAGCATTCAAGAGTTCTCCGGTCCCGTCGAGAACCTTCAGGCGCGGACGACGACCGGGAGACCCGTCTGGGAACGGCACGATCGGCGCAATGACTGATGCACCGGTAAGGCCGGGGGCTAGTCGGTACTGGACCGGCTCCTCATCAGTGCCCGGAAGATCAGTCACGGGGAGGGTATCCACGGTTAGTTGGTCACGGGAGAGCGCCGCAAGAAATTTGCCGATTCCGTTCGACGTTGGAACCGGAATGGAGACGTCGGTACCTGACGTACTGATCGCCGCCAACCACGCCTTCCAGAAGGACTGTTGCCTCAACGCCCGATCGAGTTCCGATCCATTCTCCGAGCGGGTGGAGAGATACGACCAGATGTCGTCAGCGGCGACCTCGATGGACCCCTTGGCGAACAGTTCGGCACCACGGGCCGAAACGGCGGATGGATTACTGATAGCCAGCGGAGCGACCGGGGCAACGAGGGCCTGCAGTTCAGAAGCCTTCACGATCACTGTGTCCGTGAAGTTCAGATTGAGCAACTCGCCCAACGATGCTCGAGCGACGTCGGAACCACTGGAAGCAAACAGAGCCTTCAACGTGATCGGCACCACGACCCCAGGCGACGGGGCGACGTAGACATTGGTCTGCACCGGAATGGCCATTATTCCGCCTGCGCCCTCAGCAGTGAGAGCGAGAAGTGTGGCCGAATCAAGTTGGCCATCTTCCGAGGTCATCAGCACCAGAGCAGTTGGAGTCTTTTCGACGATCGCTTCAAAACCGGACTTCGTCCGATCCGACTCGGCGGAGACAACGCGCCCATCGCTGCTGTCAAGAATCACGCGAGTTCCGAACCAGACGAGGACCCCCGCAACGGCAGCAAGCACTGCGGCAGCGACGATGAATCGCTTCCGCGAAGATCGGGGGATCAGAGACCGCCGCGTAGTTGACGGTTCATTCTCCTCTCGTTCGGTGCCAGAAACATCTCCGCGGATCGAATCGCTCTCGTTGGCGAGCGGAGCAACCTCACGATCAGAAACTGTTGCGTCAGTGTCTAGCGGCTCAGTTGCTTCGTCGGTGCTTGGAAGTTCAGTTTCTTCTTCGGTGCTCGGGAACACCGCTTTACGGACCTGTGGCATGGTCCAAAGATCAGCGAGGAGCTCGGCGATGGGATCATCAAGTGGCTGGTTCTGAGGTTCGTCAGCGGGGGCATCTTCGGGCCAGAGAGAATCAGTCATGAGGAGCGCTCACTGTACAACCGTTGCTCGTGTATGTAGCGGAGCACAGGCTCGGAAATCGATCCCGGCGGGATTGAGCCGGTCGACAGGCGTTCACGCAGGTCTGTCGACGATGTGTCGACGGGTTCAACATCCAACCGGTAGACACCTGATCCATCGCGCCAGCGCGTTGGCCATGAGTGGGTGTCGATCTCGCGAGCCCAACCAGGCCGATTCACTATGACGAGGTCTGCGAGATCGGCGAGTTCCTCGAACCGATGCCACGTGTGAAGTCCTTCGGCGGCGTCTGCACCAACGATCAGGAAAAATTTTGAGTCGGCGAATTGGGTTGCGAGAGCCTCGATCGTGTCGATCGTGAACGAGTCTCCTCCTCGTTCCATTTCGATCGAGGAAGCTTCGACTCCGTCTATCCCCTTGACCGCAGCAGCGACCATCGCCAGTCGGTGTTCGGCGCTCGTGATCGATCGAGACCCGACCTTCTGCCACGGTTGGTTCGCCACCACCATCAGGACTTCATCGAGTCCGAGAGCCGTACGGACCTGCTGGGCCATTCGCACATGTCCGATATGAGGTGGGTCGAACGTGCCGCCGAGCAACCCGAGCCTCGCTGTTCCGCCAACCATGCCCGCAGTGTAGGAGGCACGGATTCGCCTTCGTCTTCATCACAAATCAGACGACCCAGTTCAAACCTCGGCGGTACCGCCGAGTTCTTCCTCCCCGAGAGGGGACAAGTGACAGAAGTCACTGACTGCAGAGGGAACATTCAAGGAGCTTCGTGCGGTTACACCATTGTGATTCTTGCGTCACACCCACACGGGGTCGAATGCATGGATTGCCGAAGACACCGGTCCGCGGGACTGGATGGAGAGATGAGACATGAGCGATTCAGTTGGCCAGTACCTCAACGAGATTGGTCTCGTGCCCCTTCTCACAGCACTCGAGGAGCGCGAACTCGCGCAGATCATCGAGAAGGGGGTCGAAGCTTCAGTTCGCATCGAGAACGGCGAACGAACCCCGGAACTCAAACGTGCAGTCCGGGCATCGGCGGCGGCGAAGGACCGATTCATTCGTGCCAACCTCCGGCTCGTGGTCAGCGTGGCGCGTCGCTATCCCCTGCCTCCCGGCATGGAACTCCTCGACCTCGTTCAAGAGGGCAATATCGGACTTGAGCACGCCGTCGACAAGTTCGACTGGCGCAAGGGTTTCAAGTTCTCGACCTATGCCACGTTCTGGATCAGGCAGGCGATCGGACGTGCCCTAGATCAAAAGGCAAGCCTCGTTCGGCTCCCGGGCGACCGTTCAGCAAGTCTTCGAGCCGCTTTACGCCAAGTTAGCGGTAACGGTGACGAACTCGACGCCGAACACGCAGCACTACACCGTCTCACCACTCCGACCTCGCTCGACCGCACGATCGGCGAGGACGACTCCAACCAACTCATCGACCTCATTCCCGACTCCCTCCCCGGTCCGGAACAGATCGTCATGGACCGCATCGACGAGCAGATGATCACCGATCTCCTCTCAGTCCTTGACTCCCGGGCGCGATTCGCGGTCGAGGCAAGATTCGGTCTTGCCGATGGCCAGCGTCGGTCGTACCGCGAGGTCGGCGACGAATTGGGCGTCACCGCCGAGGCGGCAAGACGCCTCGTCAAGCGTGCCGTCACAACCGTCAAGGAGCACGCCGGCGAGCCGATCGACGCCCTCTGAGGAGGACGTTCTTCGAATTGGCTTTGCGTCGGCACCCCGGAATCGGACAACGTAGTCACTCGTGAACGCACAATGGTCTCCCACGTCATGGCGGCAGTTCCCGGCCGTCCAGCAGCCGGAGTGGGACAATCCTTCCGATCTTGACGACGCAGTCGGAGTCCTGAGCACCCTTCCGCCCCTTGTGTTCGCCGGGGAAGCACGGAAACTCACCGCGGATCTCGCACGAGTTGCCAGTGGTCAGGCGTTCCTGCTGCAGGCGGGCGATTGCGCGGAGTCGTTCGACTCCTTCTCGGCTGATGCCATCCGTGACAAGCTCAAAGTCATCCTCCAGATGGCCGTCGTGCTGATGTACTCGTCCGGGGTGCCAGTCGTTAAGGTCGGACGTATCGCCGGGCAGTTCGCCAAGCCACGCTCGTCGAACGATGAGACCATTGACGGCGTCACACTCCCCTCATTCCGTGGCCACATGGTGAATGATATCGCGTTCGAACAGGACGCCCGCCGTGCTGATCCCCAAAGGCTGCTCACTGCGTACCATCAGTCGGCGTCCACTCTGAATCTCGTTCGTGCTTTCGCCAAAGGCGGGTTCGGCGACCTCTCACGAGTCCATGCATGGAACCAGGAGTTCGTGGCCTCGAGCGCCGAAGGGCAGCGTTATGAGGAGGTCGCTGCCGGCATCGACCGCACCCTTCGATTCATGTCTGCATGCGGCATCGATACCGAGTCAACCCCTCAACTGCACACCGTCGACGTCTCCACCAGTCACGAGGCCCTTATCCTCGGCTACGAAGAGGCACTTACCCGGCAGGACTCCCTCACCGGTGATTGGTACGACTGCTCCGCCCACATGCTCTGGATCGGCGAACGCACACGTCAACTCGATGGCGCGCACGTCCATTTCCTCTCTGGCGTCCGCAATCCCGTGGGCTGCAAGGTGGGTCCGACTGTCTCACCCGAAGATGTTGTCGCCCTGTGTGAAGCACTCAATCCCGAGCGAATCCCGGGACGGTTGACACTCATCACCAGAATGGGCGCGGACACCATCGCCGAGGCATTGCCTCCTCTCCTTCTCGCAGTGAAGGAGGCCGGTCATCCTGTTGCGTGGGCATGCGACCCCATGCACGGAAACACCTTTACCGCACCCAGCGGCCGCAAGACGCGGCATTTCGACGCCGTACTCGCTGAGATCGCTGGTTTCTTCCGGGCGCACCGAGAGGTCGGAACCTGGCCCGGTGGCGTCCACATCGAACTCACGGGTGATGACGTCACGGAATGCCTCGGCGGGGCCGAGGAGATCCTCGATGCCGATCTGGGAACCCGTTACGAGACGATGTGCGACCCGCGCCTCAACGGCCGCCAGTCACTCGATCTAGCGTTCAGAGTCGCTGAGTTGCTCCAGCAGTCCTGATCCACCTGTGCTGGAATTACTCGAGGACTTCGACGAACTTCTCGAGCTGGCGGAGATTGCGACATTCGTAGGTTCCGTCGCAGTGAGCGCCGTACTCCCCGACGATGGAGTCGCCCGTGTCCCAGTACGCCTTGGGTTCGGGGTTCAGCCAGTAGACGTGACGCGCCTTCTTGCTCATCTCCTTGATCACCCATGACTGCGAAGAGTGGTAGTTGTTGCGCGCGTCGCCGAGGACCAGGATCGTGGTCTTCGGACTGATTTCACGGCCGTACTTATCCCAGAACACTTCGAATGCATGGCCGTAATCGGAGTGTCCGTCGACCCAAACGACGTCGGCTTCGGTGTTGACGCGGTGGATCGCCAGACTGATGTCCTCGACTCCCTCGAAGAATCGAGTGACCTCATCGATGCCATCGATAAAGACGAACGACCGGACCCGGGAGAACTGTCCCGAGATCGCATGGACCAGCTGCAGCGTGAAGCGGGCGAAGGCCGCAACAGACCCCGAGATGTCAGCGATGACGAAGATCTCCGGCTTGGCCGGGCGCGGATAGCGGAACTTCGGGTCAGCGGGAACACCTCCGTAACTGAGCGAATGACGCACAGTGTTGCGAAAGTCCAATGGACCCTTACGACCGTGACGTCGTTTCCGGGCGAGGCGCACCGCGAGCTTGCGGGTGAGCGGATAGATCGCCTTGCGCAGACCCATGAGTTCGTCACGGCTGGCGTGCATGAAGTCGACGTCTTCGGGAAGCGGCTTGCGAAGAGTTTTGGCCATCGCCTCAACGCCGCGGTCCGCGACCAGTCGCCGACGGATCTCGGACTCGATCTCCTGTTTGAGTTTGTCGACCCGAGACTGGAACTCATCCTGCTCCAGTCGCTCCTCAAGCGGCGTGAGCGGTGCAGGAGCCTGTTCCTTCGCCTGGCTCATCAACTGCTCAAGGACATTATCGAGGTCGAGGTTTCTCAGCGTCCGGTAGAGGTAATACGTTCCCCCCACGGGTCGACCCGGCTCCATCCCTGCATACCGGGTGACTGCTTGGCGGGCGAGTGCCCGGAGCATTGCATTGTCGCCCTGCTGGAGCGCTTTGAAGAGCATCTCCGCCATCTGTTCGGGAGTCAGCGCTTCACCGCCACCTCCGCCCGAACCTGCTCCTGCCGCCCCCGGATTCGCTGCGGTGTCGTCATCATCAAGATCAAGCGGTTCATCACCGCCGCCGAGGGTGTACGCCGGACCACGCAGGGAGAAGTAGACCTCGAAGACGGTCTCGAACGCGCGCCAGTGGGCGTTGTTCTTCACGAGCGTGGCCGCCAACGCGTATTTGAACGCGTTGCGATCCTCGATCGGGATATGCGTGATCGCGTTCATCGCGTCGAGGTTCTCGGTGAGACTCACCGGCAGCCCGGCCGCGCGCAACTCGACGATGAAGCCGGTGAGCAGGTCGAGCATTGACGACTGCGAGGGTTCAGCGATGGTCATGAGAACACGTCGATCGGAGTTGGGTTCGATCAGGAGGTACGCGGAACGCCGGGGCGGCGCTGCGTGGTGTCGGCGGAAAGTTCCTTGGTGGCTCGGGTGATATCGCTCTGATACTTGAGCAGGATGTTGAGCGTGTCGATGGCGTCGGCTTCAGTGATCGACTCGATGCCGAGCATGAGGAGCGTTCTGGCCCAATCGATGGTCTCAGATACAGACGGAGACTTCTTGAGTTCCAACTGGCGGATCGACCGAACAATACGGGTCACCTGATCGGCGAGATTGTCCGTGATCTCGGGAACCCTCGTGAGAACGATCTCCTTCTCCCGTTCCATATCTGGATAATCGATATGCAGGAACAGACACCGACGCTTGAGCGCTTCGGAGAGTTCACGAGTGTTGTTCGACGTGAGGAACACCATCGGGATCTGCTTGGCCGTGATAGTTCCGAGTTCGGGGATGGAGACCTGATAATCCGAGAGGATCTCGAGAAGAAGTGCCTCGGTCTCGATCTCGACGCGATCGACCTCGTCGATCAGCAGCACGACCGGGTCATCTGACCGGATGGCCTCGAGAAGCGGACGGGTGAGAAGAAACTCGTCGGAGAAGATGTCGGTCTCGATGTCCTCCCACGTGGACTCATTGTTCCGCTCAGCCTGGATGCGCAGGAGTTGCTTCTTGTAGTTCCATTCGTACAGCGCCTTTGACTCGTCAAGACCCTCGTAGCACTGGAGACGAATGAGCCTCGCACCGAGGATCTCGGCCACGGACTTGGCCAGTTGGGTCTTGCCCGTTCCGGCCGGACCCTCGACGAGAATCGGCTTCCCGAGCCGATCGGCGAGGAACACGACTCCAGCGATCGCATCGTCGGAGAGGTAATCGACGTCACGAAGTCTGGAGCGGACGGCGTCAGGGGAATCGAATCGAGAATCCATCCGGTGGAACTTATCGGTCGGAGGGCTGTCGGTCCGATTCCTGTGCGCGGAATGCGGCCGTGTCGTGGCTGTGGTCAGCCTCGAACCTGTCCTTCTCCACGCACGATGAACTTCACACAGGTGAGTTCCCGCAGTCCCATCGGACCGCGCGCATGGAGCTTCTGGGTGGAGATACCGATCTCCGCTCCGAAACCGAACTCCTCGCCATCGACGAATCGGGTCGAAGCGTTTACCAGAACCGCTGCTGCGTCGACCTCCGCCGTAAACCGATCGGCAGTTCGAAGTGACCTGGTGATGATTGCTTCGGAGTGACCCGAGCCGTAACTGGCGATGTGATCAATTGCGGCGTCGAGGTCGTCGACAACCTTCACTGCAAGACGAAGATCGAGGAACTCCGTGGACCATGCCAGGTCGTCAGCAGGGGTGGATCCGGGCAGGAATCCGGCAGCAACCGGATCAGCGATCAGTTCAACTCCTTGAAGCGCCTGCGCAGCTGCCGGAAGGAAATGCGATGCGACATCACGATGGACCAGAAGGGTCTCGGCAGCATTACAGACCGAAGGTCGCTGGGTCTTCGCATTCACGATGACTCGGAGCGCCATTTCGAGGTCAGCATCAGCGTCGACATACACGTGACAGTTGCCGTCTCCGTCGATCACATAGGGAACGGTCGCGTTGTCGAGGATCGACCGGATGAGCGAGGGACCGCCGCGTGGAATGAGGCAGTCCACGGTGTCACGCTGTCGCATGAACGCCACAGCCGCTTCTCGACTTGTGTCCTCGACAAGGATGACTGAATCAGCAGGCAGGCCAACGGATTCGATCGAGTCGCGTAGTACCTCGGCGATGACGATATTGGATCGGATCGCTCCCGATGATCCCCGCAAGAACGCCGCGTTGCCCGACTTCAGGCATAGCCCTGCCGCATCTGAGGTGACATTCGGTCGATTCTCGTAAATGATTGCCACAACGCCGAGGGGGACACGAACCCTTGTGATCCGCAGACCATTCGGGCGCACCCAGCCATCAAGAACCTCACCAACCGGGTCAGGGAGTCCAGCAACCTGACGCAAGCCCGCCGCCATTGATCCGACGCGGGCAGCAGTGAGTCGAAGGCGATCAATGACAGTGGCAGCGACTCCTTCTGCTTCAGCAGTGGCAACGTCCTTGGCGTTCGCGCTGAGGATCTCCTCGGCTCGTGTCACAAGTGCATCTGCCGCAGTGTGCAGCGAAAAATTCTTCAGATCCGTTGATGCGCCGGCAAGCACTCTCGATGCCGCCTTCGCTCGCCGTCCGAGCGCTGCCATCTGTTCGTTGAGGAGTTCAGAGCCTCGGCTAGCGGTGAATTCGGCGTCGGAGGTGGTATCGGTCACGGGTGAGACGATAATCCGGTCGCCACTCAGTCCCCCATTGTCATTCCTCAGCCAATCCAAGAAGCTTCCCGAACTACGGTTGGGTCGATGAGCGGACCCGCCGACGAGCCGGCTGTGCCGAGGAGCGATCGCCAACTTCTGCGGTCTAGTTCCATTGTTGCCCTCGGGACGGGTCTCAGCCGCATCACCGGATTCCTGCGGGTCGCCGTCATTGCCTACGCGATCGGAGCAACTGCGCTAGCGGAGGCCTACAACCTCGCCAACAACACTCCGAACCTCCTCTACGACCTCGTTCTGGGCGGGATCCTTTCAGCGACTCTGGTGCCAGTGATCGTCGAACACATGGATCGCGACGACGATGCCATCGATGCAGTTGCGACGGTGATATTCGTCGTGCTGCTCGCAGCAACGGTGCTCGCCGTCGTCTGCGCACCTTTCATCATCGCCATGTTCAATCTCACTAGCAACAAGTCGCAGGCTCATTCCCAAGCGACTGTCGCAGTTCCCCTTCTGATCCTCTTTCTTCCCCAAGTGGTGTTCTACGGACTGTCGAGCCTCGGCACGGCAATCCTGAATGCCCGACGATCCTTCGCCGTACCGGCATTCGCCCCGGTGCTCAACAACCTGATCGTGATCATGGTCTTCCTCGCGCTACCGCGTGTCGCCGGCGGCCCGGCTCCAACGCTCGAGCAGGTCGCCCACGACAACCTCCTGCTCCTCTATCTCGGGCTCGGAACGACACTCGGCATTGCGGCCATGACCGCAGTTCTGTGGCCAGCGATCAGAGCCGCTGGAATCTCCCTGCACTGGAAATTCCAGCCCAAGCACCCGGCTGTTCGAGAGATCGGGCGGCTGTCCGGTTGGACACTCGGCTACGTCATCAGCAACCTCATCGCATACATCGTCATTCAGACCCTCGCCAACGGAATCGAAGGGGTGACTGAGTACGCCTACGCCTACATCTTCTTCCAACTCCCCTACGGGCTCTGGACCGTCTCGGTGATGACTGCCTACACACCGGAGATGGCAGCAGCATGGGCGAGAGGCGAACTTGACGAACTCCGCGATCGATTCGCCGCTGGCTTCCGACTCCTTCCGGTGGTCATACTCCCACTGACGATCGGACTAGTGGCGCTTGCCCATCCGATCGTCGCGCTCGTCCTCGACCACGGCAGCTTCGACCTTGCGTCAGGTGACCTCACCGCCCGTACTCTCATGGCTTTCGCTTTCGGACTCCCGATGTTCTCCACCTACCTCTATGCCATGCGCGGGTTCTACGCACTGCGTGATACCCGAACCCCATTCATCATCAACCTCGGTGAAAATGTGGCCAATGTCGTCGTCGGGCTCCTGCTGCTCGACAAGTTCGGCGTGGTTGGGCTCGCATCGGCGTTCTCTATCGCCTACGCAATCTTCGGAGTCGTAGCGCTCATCGTCCTGCAGCGACGCATCGGAAGGATCCTTGAGCCTCGAACCCTTCGCGCTCTCGCTCGCCAACTCCTCGCCTCGGCGGCGATGATCCTGGTGATGACCCTCGGCAACCATCTGCTTCGGGTCAACGCGCTGACGCAACTTCTCCTGGTGGGCACTGCTGGGGTGACTGCCTATGTGCTGTGTCTGATCGCTCTGCGTTCCGAAGAGACGCAATTGGTGATGGCGCGAGTCCGACGACGCTGACGATCCTCAAAACCCCGGGATGACGACCAGACCAAAGTGTCGGGAATCGTCTCAGCCGAGGATCACGAGATCGTCGGCATGGACCACCACGACGGAGCCCGAGCCGGGAAGACCATCGGACCCGACGCGCACGAGACCCTTGCCAAAGACCTCGCCGGAATGATCAGCGATCTCGACGGCATCATCGACCACGAAATCACCGGAGGACGCGGTCAATCCGGCGGCTAGTAGCGACACGCCACCACGCTCCAAGGCCCGCCGAGCGCCGTCATCTACGACCAATGTTCCCGAGGATCGAACAGCGAAGGCGATCCAAAGCTTTCTCGCTGGGATCTGGCGATCATGAGAGGCGACGACGGTTCCCACACCCGCCGTGCCTGCAACTGCATCTCGCAGAACGTCGGGGCGCGACGCGGAGGCGATCACCGTTCGCACTCCCGACCAAGCGGCGATCTTGGCGGCTGCCAGTTTCGATGCCATTCCGCCGCTTCCTCGGGCGGTTCCCGGGCCTCCGGCCACTGCCTCGAGCTCCTTATCGAACTCGACAATCTCCTCGATGAGAGTCGCGTTGGGGTCGAGGCGGGGATCGGCTGACAGCAGACCAGGCATGTCTGTGAGCAGGACGAGCAGATCGGCGCCGATGAGTTGCGCCACGAGCGCAGAGATTCGATCGTTGTCACCGAACCGGATTTCGTCATCAGCAATCGCATCGTTCTCATTGACCACCGGCACCACGCCCAACTCGAGCAATCTGTTGAGGGTGCCGCGAGCCTGCAGATACTGACGTCGCTCGATGAAATCCAACGGAGCCATCAGGACCTGACCGGGCACGAGCCCGTGTCGGGACAGCTCCGAGTCGTACACCCCCATCAGTCGACTCTGACCCACTGCGGAGAGCGCCTGCAGCGTGACGGAGTCCTTCGGACGGTCTGCACCCGCGAAGCCGAGTGCAGGGAGACCTGCGCCGATGGCGCCGGAGGTGACGATCACAACGGAATGGCCTTCCTCTCGCAGACCTGCGACCTCTGCACAAAGCTTCGAGATGGCATCGCGACGAATGATCCCGGAATCGTCGGTGAGTGACGACGTGCCGATCTTGGCCACAATGATCATCGTCACTCCTCCTCGTACTCGAAGTTGAGTCCGCCGATCCGCACGATGTCGCCTTCATGGGCACCAGCCCTGGCAAGGGCTTTGTCCACGCCGAGCTTCTTGAGCCGGCCATGGGCGAAATCGAGCGCCTCAAGATTGGTGAGATCAGAAAGCGCAACTGCTCGCTCGGCCTGGCGCCCGACGACGCGGTAACTGCCATCGTCCTCGCGCTCGATCCGGAAACCTTCGGCCATCGGGCGATGGACGATGAATCCTTCCGGTTCCGGTTCGACGGAGCGAGCGTCACGCACGAGATCGGCCATGAGCCCCGTCAGACGAGGGAGACCAGCACCAGTGACGGCGGAGATGCAGAGGTCGAGATCCAGACCATCAGCCGTTGTGATCGCTGCGCTTCCATCGGCAAGCGGCAGATGTTCGGCTGAGAGATCGGCACGAGATCCGATGATCAACCTCGGACGTTCAAGCAGTTCTGGTTCGTAGGCCGAGAGCTCATCGAGCAGCACCTGTGCCTGAACAGCAGGAGCTTCTGCGGTTGAACCAGTGACCCCACCAGCGAGGTCGATGAGGAGAACGAGCACGCGGGCGCGTTCGATATGGCGCAGGAATCGATGTCCGAGTCCCTTGCCCTCGCTCGCTCCTTCGATGAGCCCTGGGATATCAGCCACGACATACTCGTAGCCATCGTCGAGACGAACGACGCCGAGGTTCGGCTCGAGCGTGGTGAACGGGTAATCGGCGATTTTCGGCTTGGCCGCCGAGACCCGGGAGATGAGAGTTGATTTCCCGACATTGGGGAACCCAACCAGCGCCACATCAGCCATCAACTTGAGTTCGAGGTTGAGCCACTGCTCCTCCCCGAGTTCACCCTGTTCGGCGAATGAAGGCGCCCGACGACGGTTCGAGAGGAATCTGGCGTTGCCCTTTCCTCCCCGCCCCCCTGCTGCAGCCAGCCAGCGATCACCTTTGGTGACGAGATCAGCGAGCACATTGCCGTCGCGATCAAGGACAACGGTTCCCTCGGGCACGTACACGATCAGATCGTCGCCGCCAGCGCCGTGCTTCTTCTTGCCCTGACCATGGGTGCCATTGGGGGCGCGCCGATGCGGATGATCACGGAAAGCAAGCAGCGAAGCGACATTCCGGTCGGCGACAAGCCAGATACTGCCCCCCGAACCACCATCACCGCCGTCGGGTCCTCCCTTGGCGACATGAGCTTCGCGACGGAACGCGACGCAACCCGCGCCACCATCCCCGCCTCTGACATTGAGTTGACATTCATCGACGAATCCGGACACTGCGGTGCAGCCTAGGAGCAACTCCGACTGACAACGGTCAGTTGCCATTCAAACTGCGTGACCAACACGCTGTCACACCCCCCTGCGAGACTCTCCGCATGGCGATCGAGGACCCCCCCACGGACGAACTGAGCAAACGGGCTCGCACCTGGGCTTCGACGATGCGTGCCCATACTGGAACCGGTGCAACAGCTCACGCTCACAAGGATCCCGGCCAACCACTCGGATCCCCGCCAATGTTCGATCGGATCCAACGGGAGGAGTTCGAACATCTGCATCTCACCGACGGTGCCACGCTCGCAAGAGGTGCGGGGAAAAGACGTATCGTCGAGCAACCGGACCCGATCCGTACCTGCTTCGAGCGAGATCGAGATCGAATCCTCCACGGGGCAACCGCCTTCCGCAGACTGGCCGGAAAGACTCAGGTTTTCATCTTCCCGGATGACCACCAGCGCACCCGCCTCACTCACGCGCTCGAGGTCGCTCAGATCTCCGTTGCCATCTCCCGCACACTCGGTCTCAATGAGGCGCTCACCGAGGCAATCGCCCTCGGGCACGACTGTGGTCACGGCCCGGGGGGACACGCCAGCGAGGATGCTTTTGCAGAGTATCTCCCCGATGGATTCGACCATGCAGTCTGGGGAGCAGACGTGGTGCTCGCACCGCTCAACCTGTGCTCCGAAACGCTCGATGGCGTGCGCAATCATTCCTGGTCCCGCCCAACTCCAGCGACCCCAGAGGGCGAAGTTGTCAGCTGGGCCGATCGCATCGCGTATGTCTGTCACGACTTCGAAGATGCCGTCAATGCCGGGATCATCACGTCAGATGCTCTTCCGCGAACAGTCACCGAGGCCTGCGGCGCGACCAGGTCCTCGTGGATCCAGCACTTCATCGCAGGAGTGGTTGAGGGAACTTCGAATGCGGGCCGCATTGCGATGACCGAGCACATGGCCGAAGCGCTTTCAACATTCCGTTCCACGAACTATGAGCGGATCTACCTCCGACCGGAATCGATCCGTCAAGGCACCGATGTCATCACGGTGCTGCAGGCATTGGTCGAGCATTTCGCTGATCGTCCACACCTTCTGCCGGGTGGTGGCGAACCTCCTGATGGTGCTGTCGCCGCGCTCCATCGAGCAGTTGGTTACGTCGCGGGGATGACAGACCGTTTTGCCTGTGTCACGGCCGTGCGTGAGCTGGATTGGGATCCTGCAACACTGCCTCGGGGACTCGACAGTCGATTCGGACTCTGAGAATTTAGGCCCTGGACGCACAAGGAGCGACCCGTGGGCCGCTCCTTGGGATTCAGACTGGAATTTGCTCAGCTGGCGGGCAGGATGTCCACGAGCTTGCGTCCCTTGCGGGAACCGAACTTCACCGTTCCCTCGGTCAGGGCGAACAACGTGTCGTCGTTCCCCTTACCGACATTCTCACCCGGATGAATACGGGTGCCACGCTGGCGAACGAGAATCGTGCCCGCCGTAACTTCTTGACCGTCATAGCGCTTCACGCCGAGGCGCTGAGCGTTTGAGTCACGTCCGTTGCGGGTTGAACCGCCACCTTTGGTCTTTGACATTGATCAGCCCTTCGAGATTCCGGTGATTTCAATGGTTGCGTAGTGCTGACGATGACCCCACCGACGACGCTCATTGGCCTTGTTCTTGTAGGTGAAGCCAATGACCTTGGGCCCCTTCGCCTCGCCCACGATACGGGCGGTGACTTTGGCACCGGAGAGTTGGGCAGGCGTGGCAAGAACAGCATCGCCGTCCACGAGAAGGATTGGCGTGAGGGTGACCTCATCGGCATCTCCGAGGCGTTCAACCTCGAGACGCTCTCCTTCTTGGACTCGATACTGCTTACCACCGGTTTGGATCACGGCATACATAGGGCTACGACCTTAGCTGAAGTATTGGATGGGGGGAAACTGAGGCTCAGACCAGCAGTGAGCCATCGATTCGAACACCGCGACCCTCACAGTCGGGACACCCGGCAGCGAATGATTCAAGCAGTCCTTCGCCTATGCGCTTCCGGGTCATCTCGACAAGCCCGAGTTCGGAGATGTCGAACACCTGGGTCCGAGTCTTGTCGCGAGCGAGTGCGTCTCGGAACACTCGGATCACGTCATCTCGATTTTGACGGATCTCCATATCGATGAAGTCGATCACGATGATTCCGCCGACATCTCGGAGCCTGAGCTGTTTCGCGATCTCGACCGCGGCCTCAAGATTGTTGCGGTAGACCGTTTCCTCAAGATTCGAAGAGCCGACGTTCTTGCCTGTGTTCACATCGATGACGGTCAGCGCCTCGGTGTGTTCGATGATCAGAGAACCGCCGGAAGGAAGCCAAACCTTGCGATCGAGCGCCTTGTGGAGTTGCTCGTGAACATGATGTCGTTCGAAGATCGAGAGAGGCTCGACGGAACGGTCGTAGTACTGAACCCGATCAGCGAGCGCAGGAGAGATGCTCGACACGTATTCGTGCACCTCGTTGAACAACCCGGGGTCATCGATGATCACTCCACGGTAATCATCGTTGAATTCCTCGCGAATCACCCGAAGCGCCATGTCTGGTTCGCGGTAGAGCAGCGCCGGGGCTTGCACGCTCGCTGCCCGACTTTCGATCTGCTCCCACTGAGAAAGCAATCGCCGAACATCTGTGGAGATCTCCTCGGATGTCACGCCTTCCGCTGCTGTGCGCACGATGACACCGTGCTGCGGGGGCTTCACCTGGTCGAGGATCGAGCGAAGGCGGCGGCGCTCGTCGTCAGCCAAGCGTTTCGAGATTCCGTAGGTGGAGGAATTGGGTATGAGTACAACGAATCGCCCGGGGAGCGAAACCTCCTGCGTGAGCCGTGCTCCCTTGTGAGCGATCGGATTCTTGGTGACCTGACAGATGATCGGCTGCTTCGCTCGAAGGATCTGCTCGATGCGTGCCGCACCCCCGCCTTCGATCTCCTCAGCGTCGAACTGTAGGTCGGCGCGGTACAGCACGGCGTTCTTCGGGGTTGAGATATCGACGAACGCTGCTTCCATTCCCGGCAGCACGTTCTGGACCTTGCCGAGGTAGATGTTGCCGTGGATCTGGGCTACATCGTCAGCCGGCTTGGAGACGAAATGCTCAATGAGGTTGCGCCCTTCGAGCACGGCGATCTGGGTCGCCTCGGGCCTGACGCTGACGGTCATCAAATACCGGCCGACTGGTCGACCATTGCGCTCGCGGCCCTTTCGACGTTCGAGTGTCTCGTCGTCGAGTTCTGGACCTCCCCCTCCGAGGATCGCCTCGACCGGGCGCTGGTTCTGATTCTGGTTCCGTCCCCCGCGCTGGTTTGACGAACCCTGGCGCTGTTGACCGGAACGTGCACCACCGTTCGATCCCCCGGCCTGATTCTGCGAGTTCTGGCCCTGGCCGTTCTGGCCCTGGCCGTTCTGGCCCTGGCCACGTCCACGGCCGCCGCGACGGCGACGTGAATTCTTTGAACCCTCGCCCTGCGAATCAACTTCGTCGCCACTGGGGCCAGATGCGCTCGCGCTCCGTGCCTCTGAAACAACCGGGGCGGGACGTGAGTCGCCGATCTGAGGTCGCGACGCGGACGCAGAACCTGGTGCACCTACTTGAGGCGCCGAAGAGGCTCCCATGAGCGAATCCCCATTCGCTACTGAGGCTCCCGTGGAGGACGTGTCTGCGTCTGACCCATCTGCATCGACATCACCCTCAGGGCGGGCGCCTGCGGGGCGAGAACGGTTTCGTCCCCCTCTGGATCCACGACGACGACGGTTCCTGTTGGCGGCGTCACCCTCAGATTGCTCTCCGCTTTCGGAGTTCTCCGCCAATGGTGCGTTGCTGGTTGACGACGGAGGAATGTTCGTTGGTTCAGAGATATTTCGTGGCGATCCGGGGGCGTTGGAGCCATCTCCCACGGGTTCGCGTGCGGGCGTCGGTTCGGACACAGGTGTGTCGGACATGGGTGAGTTCCCTTCTCATATGGCACTCGCAGCGGCGAATACCATCAATGGCGCGCCCGGCAGGAGAGGTTCTCGCGTCGCGCCGTTGTCGGTGATCAGTTGTTGGATTCTTCTGACCCGCCCCTCTTGGAGCGGCGGATCGAACACGGCCATCAGCTCCGATGGCCGAACGGACCGTGGCGCAGTTGCCAGCTCCGCGTACAGCACTGCGCCAGCGAGGTCCGCAGGTGCAGTTGCGGGATCGAGTACCTCGAGGCGCAAGATCCCAGGACGTAGATCGTCGGAGACGGGTTTCCCCTTGCGTTCCCGAACGATCGGGAGCGTCGTTGCCGACACAACGTGATGAACTGCTGAACGAAGATCATCGGTGGAAATCCCGGGAATCTCGATTTGCCACGTGCAGGATGTGACGGCCTCCTGCAAGGAGGGTGCCGAACGATCAATGATTGTGACTGCTTCGATGTCGATTCCAACGGGGAGGTGGGCCGAGAGCATCTCCGGCAACCCGTCAAGATCGACCGCCGCACTCTCGGGGTCGAGCAGGTCGAGGTCGAGATACTCCCCCAACGACTCGTGACTCGTGGAGAGTGCGAGGCCGAAATGCATCTTCGGTCGCGGTGAGAATCCTTCAGTGCTCGCGACTGGGAGTCCACTGGTACGGAAGGCACGCTCCCAACACCGGGCAACATCTCGATGGCTAGTGAACCGCACCTTGCCGAGTTTGCGATATCGGAGCCGGATCCTCATCGGGCACCAACTTGGTCGCCGGACGGCCGGATGCTGACCGGCACCCATGTGCTGGCGAGATCTTGTCCGGTTCCCTGTGAGCCACCAGCGGGCGGCGTCGCTGACGCCACGATGTGCTCGATGGAGTACCCGGTGCATGCGCCGCAGTCGTAACAGGGCGTCCATCGACAATCGGGTAGACCCACCTCGTTCAAGGCGTCGCGCCAGTCCTGCCAGAGGAAATCTTTGTGCAGACCCGCCGAGAGGTGATCCCATGGGAGCACCTCGGCTTCGGTTCGATGACGATGGGTGTACCAATCCGGATCAAGTCCATGCTCGGCCATCGCGTCGAGCCAAAGCGGAAGTTCGAACCGCTCATTCCACTCCTGGAACGTTCCACCGTTCCGCCAGACCGTCTCGATGACAGCGCCGATGCGCCGATCCCCGCGGCTCATGATTCCTTCGACCTGGGTCGCCTTCGGGTCATGCCACTTGACCTGGACACCGTGCATACGCCGGGTTGCATCTCGCAGGAGATTGATCTTTCGCTGAAGTTCCTCAACGGTGTTCTGACCGAACCATTGGAACGGTGTGAACGGCTTCGGAACGAAACCGCCCACGGACACGGTGACCGAGGGATTACGGGTATGCGCCCGCCCGATTTCGACGCAATTGCGCGCCAGTTCGGCGATGCCGAGGGTGTCCTCGTCAGTTTCCGTGGGCAAACCGGTGAGGAAATAGAGTTTGACCCTGCGCCAACCGTTCGAGAACGCCGCCTCCACTGCGCTGTAAAGGTCCTCTTCGCGGATCAACTTGTTGATGACCTGTCGCATGCGCCAGGTGCCAGCCTCAGGCGCGAATGTGAGCCCTGCTCGACGACCGTGTTGGAGTTGAGTGGCGATCCCAACGCCGAAGGCATCGACCCTCAGACTCGGAAGAGCCACTGTGATCGCCGGTCCGTCGCCGGCAGCATCGACGATGTCAGTGACCAATGCCTCGATGCCCGAGTAGTCGGCGGTGGAGAGCGAAGTGAGTGAAACCTCGTCGTAGCCGGTGCGACGAAGACCATCAGCCACCATGGAACGAACCTGGGCCGCGGGCCGCTCACGCACCGGGCGGGTGATCATCCCGGCCTGACAGAACCTGCAGCCCCGGGTACATCCCCGGAAGACCTCGACGTTCAACCGGTCGTGCACCACTTCGGTGAGCGGCACGAGTTGCTGTTTCGGATACGGGAAATCAGCAAGATCGGCAATGGTTCGCTTTTCGACGAGATCAGGGACGTCGTCGAACAGAGATTCGAGCCCGGTGAACTCCTTGCCCGAGTAGGTGGCCCGATACATCGAGGGGACATAGACGCCATCGATCTGGGCAAGCGATCGCAGCACTCCCTTGCGATCGCCGAGCATGCGACCCGAGGCTTTCCAGTCCCGAACGACCTCGGTGATCTCGGCAACAACCTCCTCGCCATCGCCCAGTACGACGAGGTCGAGGAAATCGGCAAGAGGCTCGGGGTTGTAGGTGCAGTGGCCGCCAGCCGCGATGAGAGGATGCTCCGGTCCGCGATCGGCTGAGCGAACCGGAACTCCGGCGAGATCGACCATATTGAGAAGATTCGTGTAGGTCAGTTCCGCAGAAAGATTGAAACCGAAGATGTCGAAATCAGCGGCGCTGCGATGCGTATCCACCGAGAACAAGGGAATCCCCCGCTCCCGCAGCAGTTCCTCGAGGTCGTGCCATGGAGCGTACGTGCGCTCAGCGACAGCATCAGATCGTTCGTTGAGGATCTCATACAGAATCTGCAGGCCCTGATTGGGGAGCCCGATCTCGTAGGTATCCGGGTACGCCAGTAACCACGCAACCTTCTCTGGGCTGTGGTGGGGCTGTTGGGCGCCACCTTCCATCCCGATATAGCGCGCCGGCTTCGAGACTCGTGACAACAGCGGTTCAATCTGGGGCCACAGTCCGTTCACCCTCCAGATCGTACCGGTCAGAGGTGCTCTACCGGAACCGCCGCATATGGACGTTCAGAACGAGTCCGATGGCAGCCAATGCTGTGATGGTCGAAGACCCTCCCGCACTCAGCAGGAGTAACGGAATTCCAGTCACAGGCATGATGCCCATCGCCATACCCACGTTCTCGAAGATCGAGAACAAGAACATGGCGAGAACGCCGACACAGATCAGGGAGCCGAACTGATCCCTGGCGATCCGGGCGATCCTCAGTATCCGGTGACACATCGCGGCGTAGAGGAGTAAAACGACGCCAGCACCTACGAATCCGAACTGCTCAGCCACTGCGGTGAAGATGAAATCCGTCTGCTGCTCCGGCACAGTACCGAGTCGGGTCTGGGAACCCGCGAAGAGCCCCTGCCCCGTGAGCTGGCCGTTCGCGATCGCAAGTTTGCTCTGCTCGATGTTGAACACCGCCGGGTTACTGCGATCATCGGGATTGGCGAAAGCCGTGAGCCGGTCCTGCTGGTACTGCTTGATCACGGGTGAGTTGAGTGCCCCGACGACACCGATGACCCCGGTGATGGTGAGAACCATGATGTAGCGGGTCGGGATCCCCCCGACCAGCAGCATCGCCATCATGATCACGGTGAGGATCAGCGTCAAACCAAGATCCGGCTGGAGCATGATCAGAGCCATAGGAAGCGCTGAGACGCCCAACAGCGCCACAGTGCGACGGACATCGATGTCCCCACGGAACTCCGACAACATGAATGCCAGGACTCCGATCAGCGAGATCTTCGCGAATTCTGCTGGCTGCATCTGGAACGGGCCAACAGCGAACCACGCCTGTGCCCCGTTGGAGCGCGAACCCAACGGAGACACCACAAGCACCAGCAGCATGGTGGTGACCCCGTAGAACACCCAGGCCCAATCATGGAGCTTCTGGTAGTCGACGGCAGTGAAGACGAGCATCACGACTGCACCGATGACGACAAAAAGAACTTCCTTGTAGAGATAAGTATTCGAGAATTCAGGGCCCGGACCGCGAGTCGCGCTGTACACAGTGACCACGCCGATGACGGCCAGCACAGCAGTGCAGGCGAGCAGCACCGGGTCGAGGTGACGTAGCGGCGAGGTCGGGTCGCGACGACTCATCCGAGAGGATCGACGGGAAACCGATGAGGGAAACATCAGTCGCGGGTCCCCTGCGTAGCGCTGGAAACTGTGGTGAGAGGCCGATCGGCGAGCAGTTCGTACACATGGCGCACGACCTCACCGGAAGCCTCCGCCCCGAATCCTGATTCCTCCATGACCGCCGCCACCGCAAAACGAGGGTTGTCGAGCGGTGCATACGAAGCGAAGAGCGAGGTGTCAGCTTTTCCGGCAACCTGCGCGGTGCCTGTCTTCCCAGCAATCCGGAAACTGCTCTGATCAAACCCGATGAATGCAGACGTTGCGGTGCCGAGCCCGGTCGTGACCCCGGCGAATCCGGCGAGGATCGGGTCGCGCACCTCTGAGGGCAGCTCAATCGTTCCTGTGACAACCGGTTCGATCATCCGGAGAATCGCCCCAAGATCTGTCGGGAGGGCGTCGGCGTGCAGCACCCGCCAGGCAACATGCGGCTCGTACACCGTTCCACCGTTGGCAAGGGTCGCATACGCCCGTGCGATCTGAAGAGGCGTGGCCGTGATCACGTACTGACCAACCGCGAGCTGAACGTTGTCGCCAGTGAACCACTCGCCGTCGGGATACACCTTCGGATACTTCTGATGAAGTGCCTTCTTCTCTGCTGCGGTCCAGACATACCCCGACGATTCATTGGGGAGGTCAATGCCGGTGCGCTGATCGAACCCAAATCCGGTCGCTGCGTCCTGGATATAGGTGGTTCCGTCCATTCGATCGCCCAGCCAGTAGAAGTAGACATCAGAGGACACGGTAAGGGCTTGCGGAAGAGCGATACCACCGTTCTTCACACCCCCAGCGTTGCTGAAGGGGCGTGGTGGGTTTCCGACCTCGTAAACGCCCTCATCGTCGTAATACGTGTTGCCGTTGATGAGTCCGTGAGATATCGCTGCGGTGGCGGTCACCAGCTTGAACGTCGAGCCTGGCGCATATTGGCCCGAGATCGACCGATCGACCAGCGCACTCACCCCGTTCTGGTCGAGCAGTTCGTTGTAGCGCTCTTGGCTGATCCCTCCTGAGAACTCCGCAGGATCGAAGGTCGGGTAGGTGGCGAGGGCTATGACAGCACCGTCAGTGGGACCGAGTGCCACCACGGAACCGGCTGGCGCCCTGCGTATGGTTCCGTCGCGCTGTGGAGTTCCTCGAAGAACCTCAAGTTTCTCGGCGAGAGCCTGCTCCGCCCGCATCTGCACGTCGATATCGATATGGAGCTGCACATCGCTACCCGGCTCCGGTGACTGGTAGTCGACTCGCCCAACTGGACGATTCTTGGAGTCGACCTCGATGATCTCAACCCCCGGGGTACCTCGCAGATCCTTCTCATAACTGGCTTCGATCCCTGCGAGACCGACGAATGAGTCAGCGCTGTACACCTTTGCGGCCCCAGTGTCGGGATCCATGCCCGGTTCGAGAGTCTTCAGCGCATCGGAGGAGATCCTGCCGACGTACCCGAGGACATTCGCAGCAGCCATGCCGTAGGGATAGACCCGCAGTGTCTCGCGGGCCACGGAGACCCCCGGAAAGTCCTCCGCGTGCTCAGAGAGGAACACCATGACCTCCGGAGACACATCGCTCGCAACCGGTACGGGATGGAGCTGGTCGTACTGCGACGCGGAGATCCGCCGCTGCACGGTCGAGGTCTTGGTGGGCGTGCCGAACCTGGTGAAGACCGCAGCCAGAGCCGAGGCGAACGCATCTTTGTCTTTGATCCCAGCGAGTGTGTTCCTGTCGACGGACACCACCAGCGATGTTCGATTGTCAACCAGAACTCTTCCCTTCACATCGAGGATCCGCCCCCGTGGAGCCTCAACTGCAAGCGTGCGGCGGGACTGCGCGCTCGCCTGTTGCACGAGCTGCGGCGCCTCCATGACCTGCAGATACCAGAGCCGCGCGAAGAGCGCGACGAAACATGCAACGACGAGGACACCGAGCACGCTCATCCGAGTGCGGGGGGAGGCGGTGTCCATTGATCAGTCGTGCTCCAGTTCTGCGGGTTGGTGGGTGGTACGTAGGACGATACGGACAGTCCAGCAGATAGCTCTCATGAATGGACGGCGGCACGCAAGGGGTCTGAGTACGAACTCGCCCATTTCACGACCCGACGGGTTGGCAGCACGAGCACCGAAGTGGAGCCAGCGACCAAGATCGTCACGGTCACCAGATGCCCACCAATCATCCCCGCCGTGCCGATGAGCGAACCCAGTAGGGCAAAGAAGAGCACCCCCGCGGCGCTGGCGATGAACGCCACGAGCATCGTGATCCACCGTGCGCTGTGGACGACAACACCCTCGAGGAGACCACCGACAGCGCCGGCCACGAGATACGACAATGCCCCGAGCCCGAACGGGGTCACAACCAGCAGATCGAAGATCAGACCCGCGCAGAACCCGATTATCGCTCCCTGCCGAGCCCCGCAAACCACTCCCGTGGCGACAGCTAGTACGAGAAACGCATCTGCGGCGATATCGCCGATGCGGAACTGGTCGAACAGAAACCGCTGGAGCACCACTGCGGTCAACAGCAACATGATGAATCGTATGACGGTGCGCATCGTCCTCAGCCGACCGGGGTCCAGAGCACGACATCGGCATAGGTGAGATCCCGGGTGCTGGCGAACATGGAGATGTCGACGATCGTCTGTCGACTCGATTCATCAGAGCGAACGGACTGCACGGTGCCGATCGGAATGTTGGGAGGGAACGAACTTCCCCGAAGCCCTGCCGTCACAGCAATCTGACCGTCGGAAACTGTCTGGGCGACGTCGATGTTCGTGCCTCTCAGAATGGTCGGCCGGCCGAAACCCTCGGCGACTCCGACTGCAGAAGTTCCGATCACGAGGAACCCGACGCGGAATGAACCACCAGTGATCAATTCGACGGTGCAGCGATCCTCCCCCACGAGCTTCACCCTGCCGATGAGGCCACGACCAGTGATCACGGGCATCCCCTTGACCACACCGGACGTCGAACCCTTGTCGAGTTCGATCGTGTCGCCGAAGTTCCCCACGCTGCCGCTGATCACACGTGTGTGCACAACGGGGGTATCACCGACGAAGGGGATCCCGACGAGCTGCAACAACTCTTGAAGCTGCTGGGTGGCGACCGTACCCTCGATAAGTTCCCCTCTGAGCCGATCATTCTCCTGCGCGAGTTCGTCGTTGCGTTGAACGAGATCACCATGATCGAACGCAGCATTCCATGCATCAGAGAAGGGTCCGAAAACCCATCGTGCTGCGTCACCCACTGGAGAGACAGCAGACGAGACAACGGACCTCGCCGAGTCGAGGGGACCGAAGCCCCGCCCACTCAGGGTGAGCAAGGTGATCGCCGTCAGAACCAGCAGGATCACTGTGGATCGGGAGCGTCCTGTCGAACGCCGGGGAGCCACGACGCCTCGATCAGTGGATAGTCGACGAGAACAGCACGCCCTTGAGCGCGTCGAACTCCTCGAGCGACTGACCTGATCCGATGGCGACGGCGAACAATGGGTTCGGTGCAATCAGGATCGGCATACCGGTCTCGTGCTCAAGTCGTGCAGCAAGTCCATGAAGCAGTGCGCCGCCGCCAGCGAGCACAATTCCCTGCTCCATGATGTCAGCCGCCAACTCAGGTGGAGTCTTGTCGAGGGTGACCTTCACTGCGTCGACAATTCCCGCGACAGGCTCTTCGATGGCCTCGCGAATCTCCTCAGTGGTGGTGATGATCGTCTTGGGAAGTCCGGTGACGAGATCCCGACCGCGGACCTCGGCATGGAGTTCCACCTCGAGCGGCCATGCGGAACCGAGTGCCATCTTGACCTCTTCGGCGGTGCGATCACCGAGTGCCAGGCTGTACTGCTTCTTTATGTAAGAGATGATCGCTTGGTCGATGGCGTCACCGCCGACTCTCGCCGATTGCGAGGTCACGACCCCTCCGAGCGAAATAACAGCAACCTCTGTGGTGCCGCCACCGATGTCGACGATCATGTTCCCGGTTGGCTCCTGCACTGGCAGTCCAGCACCGATCGCGGCGGCCATCGGTTCCTCGATGATGTAGGCAGGCTTCCGGGCTCCGGCGAATTCTGCTGCTTCCTGCACCGCGCGCTGTTCGACCGCTGTGATTCCCGAGGGCACACAGATCACCATTCGGGGTTTGGCCCACCGCGATGTGTGCACCTGCTGGATGAAATAACGCAGCATCTTCTCGCAGATATCGAAGTCCGCAATGACGCCGTCCTTGAGTGGTCGGATGGCTTGGATATGCGCGGGGGTTCGGCCGATCATGCGCTTGGCCGCAGCACCTACCGCTACCGGACGACCATCCTTCACGTTTATCGCCACGACGGACGGTTCGTTCAGGACGATGCCTTCGCCACGGACATAGATCAGGGTGTTCGCGGTTCCGAGGTCGACAGCCATATCTCGGCCCATCAGCGCCGGGAACTGGGCCCGCGAGCTGAGAGTATGGAGGGTGGACCGAAAGCGTGCGGCCATATGCGGTGTACCTCCCATGACGTCGGGCACGTGCTCAGAGCACGGGCGAAGCGGTCAGAATCGCCCCGACTGGGACTTCGCCAACCGGGAACCGGGCTAACAACGCTAGCGGTCCGTAACCGAAACGCAAAACAGCGTTCAACCGAAGAAGATACCGATCTCGCGATCAGCCGATTCCTGGCTGTCCGAGCCGTGAATGAGGTTCTCGGTGAAGAGAATACCGAGGTCTCCTCTGATGGTTCCGGGTGCGGCATCGCGAGGGTTCGTGGTGCCCATCATGGTGCGGACAACCTTCCAGGTGTCCTCTGGACCCTCGACAATCATGACCATTGCTGGGCCACGAGTGATGAACTCAACCAACTCGCCGAAGAACGGCTTCTCAGCGTGCTCCTCGTAGTGAATGCCTGCAGTCTCAACTGTGATGGTACGTAGTTCGGCAGCCACGACACGGAGATTGCGGCGCTCGAATCGGGAGATGATCTCTCCGACAAGGCCACGCTCGACGGCGTCGGGTTTACAGATGACAAGTGTGCGGTCCATGGAACGACGATAGACGCGTGACTAGCGGGCGAGCGATTCGAGAACAGTACGTGCCGCACCGGCCACGTAGAGAGAACCAGCAATGAGTACAACGTCATCCTCGGTGGAGACGGATATGGCCCGACCGACTGCAGTTCCGACGTCATCAATCGTCTCTGCGAGCACGCCCATCGCACGACAGACCGACGCGAGGTCAGCCGCCGGAATCGCTCGCGGACTCTCAGGGGTGCACGCGATCACAAGATCGGCACTGCGAGCACCGAGTTGTTCGAGCATCTCGACGACATCGCGACCACCGAGCATGCCGACGACGAGCACTCGCCGGCCTGCCACGTCGAACTCCTCTTCGAGGGTCCTTGCTGCGGCGGCCGCGCCTTGCGGATTATGCGCACCATCAATGATGACGAGAGGCCCATGGCTCATGACCTCGAACCGACCGGGCGAGGTGACCGATGCAAACGCTGCGTGCACGATGTCGTCGTCGAGTGCGCGATCAAAGAACGCCTCGACTGCGACGAGCGCACATGAGGCGTTGAGTACTTGATGACGGCCGTGGAGCGGAAGGTAGATGTCGTCGGTGGTTCCGTTCGGCGTTCGAACTGCGAGGACATGTCCGCCGAGCGCTGTGTCATCAGCGACCACATCGAAGTCCACGCCACGGACCAGCATCGATCGTGGACCCTCCGCCGAGAACGCTCCGTGCAATGCGGAGTCTGGTTCTCCCACGACAGCAACGGATCCCGGCTTGATGATGCCTGCCTTCTCCGAAGCGATGGCCTCCCGCCAATTCCCCACCCCATCGGTGTGATCGCGACCGATATTCGTGATGACAGCGATATCCGCATCACAGACATTGGTGGCGTCATAGCGCCCGAGAAGTCCAACTTCGACGACGGCGACATCGATCGCGTTCTCGGCGAACCAGAGCAGCGCACCAGCCGTGAGCAGTTCGAAGTATGAAGGATGGACACCCGAAAGCGGGGCGAGTCTTGCCAACTCCGTGACCACCGATGCGACATCCTCATCAGAGATTGGCTCGCCGTTCCAGCAGATGCGCTCGTTGATACGTTGCAGATGCGGGCTGGAGTACGTGCCGACCGAAAGACCGGACTCCACCAGCAGCGAGGTGATCATCCGAGCCGTTGAACCCTTGCCATTGGTACCGGTGATGTGAATGACCTTGAAGGATTCCTGGGGATCCCCGAGGACCGAGACGAGCGCACGCATCTGGTCAAGAGAGAGGCCATGGATATCGCCGGCGGTCGCTTCGAGATTGATATGACGGTCAAGGAACCGAAGAGATTCTGCGTAATTCACGAACGTCGATCGATCAGCGATGCAGACAAACGGCGAACAGGGTGCGAAAAAGGATCACGAAGCAGCACGCTTGGGTCGAGTCGCACGGGGCTCCACGACGCGGGGAACCAGAGTCGGGTTCACCTGCTCGAGCACGACCGCCGAATCGATGATGACCTTCCCGATGTCATCGCGGCCGGGGAGGTCGTACATGACGCCCAGAAGAACCTCTTCGAGGATCGCTCGCAGACCACGGGCTCCGGTTCCCCGCAACAGAGCCTGATCAGCAATTGCCTCAAGTGCGTCGTCGGTGAACTCGAGTTCGACATCCTCAAACTCGAAAACCTTCTTGTACTGCTTCACCAGTGCATTACGAGGCTCAACAAGAATTTCAACGAGCGCTTCGCGATCAAGGTTGGCAACGGCGCCGATGACCGGGAGGCGGCCGATGAACTCAGGGATGAGACCGAACTTGATGAGATCTTCCGGGAGCACACTCGTGTAGAGCTTGCCGAGGTCCTTGGTCTCGGTGCGCAGTTCAGCTGAGAAGCCGATGCCCTTCTTGCCGATACGTGACTCGATCATCTTGTCGATCCCAGCGAAGGCACCGCCGCAGATGAACAAGATATTTGTGGTGTCGATCTGGATGAATTCCTGATGAGGATGCTTCCGGCCGCCCTGCGGAGGGACCGATGCCGTTGTTCCCTCGAGGATCTTGAGGAGCGCCTGCTGCACACCTTCACCGGAGACGTCTCGAGTGATCGAGGGATTCTCGGCCTTCCGAGCGATCTTGTCGATCTCGTCGATATAAATGATGCCTGTCTCAGCCTTCTTGACGTCGTAGTCAGCAGCTTGGATCAGTTTGAGAAGGATGTTCTCGACATCCTCGCCCACATATCCGGCTTCAGTGAGGGCGGTGGCATCAGCGATGGCGAACGGCACGTTCAGCATGCGCGCGAGGGTCTGGGCGAGAAGGGTCTTTCCGCAACCGGTGGGACCGATGAGAAGGATGTTCGATTTCGCCAGTTCAACGTCAGTGTGCGCAGTTGCGCCGAACTGCACCCGCTTGTAGTGGTTGTACACGGCGACGGCGAGGATCCGCTTGGCCTGCTCCTGTCCGACGATGTAGTCGTTCAGGAACGCAAAGATCTCACGCGGCTTGGGTAGATCTCCGAATTCGAGGTCGGAGCCCTCAGAGAGTTCCTCCTCGATGATCTCATTGCAAAGGTCGATGCACTCGTCGCAGATGTAGACACCCGGACCAGCGATCAACTTCTTGACCTGCTTCTGGGACTTACCGCAGAAGGAACACTTCAGCAGCTCGCCGCCATCTCCGAACTTCGCCACGACTAGCTCCGATGTGAGGGTTCGTGAACTGTTCAGCTCACGGCGCTGATGGGACCACTGGTGTCAGCCAGCTGTCGGGTGGAAATCACCTCGTCGATGATTCCGTACTCCTTGGCCTCCTCCGCAGACATTACAAAGTCGCGGTCGGTGTCGCGGTGGACCTTCTCCTGGGTCTGCCCAGTGTGGCCCGAGAGGACCTCCTCGAGAAGGCTCCGCATACGCAGGATCTCTTTGGCGGCGAGTTCAATATCTGTCGCCTGTCCCTGAGCACCGGCATAGGGCTGATGAATCAGCACTCGTGCATGCGGAAGGGCGAGTCGCTTGCCAGGGGTACCGGCTGCGAGCAACACCGCTGCAGCCGACGCTGCCTGACCGAAACAGATGGTCATGATGTCGGGCTTCACGAACTGCATGGTGTCGTAGATGGCGAACAGGGCCGTGATGTCCCCGCCGGGGCTGTTGATGTAGATGTTGATGTCCTTGTCCGGGCTCTCCGACTCGAGATGGAGAAGTTGGGCGCAGATGAGGTTGGCGACCGTGTCATCGATGGGCGTGCCGAGGAAGATGATGTTCTCCTTCAGCAGCCGCGAGTAGAGGTCGGCCTGGATGGTCTGTCCACGACTGGTCTCGTAGAGAACAGCAGGGTTGGGGATGTAATTACTGATCTGAAGACCGCTCAGGCCGGTTGTCTCGTTCATCGGTGCTACCCCTCCTCAGTGGGGGTTGACGCCTCGGCCTCGGCCTCAGCGGTGTCGGATTCGATGATGTTGGCGATGAAGTCGTCGTCCTCGTCAATTGCGAGATCGGCGAAGGAGATTGAAACGCCAGCTTCGTCGACGATGGCAACCGTCTCAGTCAGCCAATCGAGTGACT
>Ga0209084_1000122_pt1 | contig 72691 bp, 71 predicted proteins | sample C_130820_MF_Meta_FD_187309 | JGI IMG/M metagenome (GOLD analysis project Ga0209084, IMG submission 187309) | Freshwater microbial communities from Lake Croche, Canada to study carbon cycling - C_130820_MF_MetaG (SPAdes) (version 2) | ecosystem: Environmental > Aquatic > Freshwater > Lake...
CCAGAGCCAATCAAGGTAGAACATATCCTTCGTGGTACGGGCGCCAAAGAAATACCAGATCGGCCGGTCGTTGATGACGCCCCGAGCTATACGGTCGTTGAAGATCGATTTCATCGGAGCCATGCCAGAACCACCGGCGACGCAGATCATGGAAGCGTCGGTGTCTTTGACGTTGAAATCTCCCACCGGTGCAATCACGTTGATCTTTTGGCCTTCCTTGAGAAACTTGTGCACGTAGGTCGTTACCGCGCCACCTGGAACCAGTCGAATCAGGAACTCCACATGCTCTTTCATCTGCGGGTTGGAACTGAAGGAATAGGCACGCGCCGTTGGTTCCTTGATGTCGCCATACTTCGGAACCTCGAACTGGCCGTATTGTCCCGAAACATAGTTCAGCTCGGTTCCGGCCGGCATACGCACCAACACTTCCTTGATGTCGTAGGTCAGTTCGACGATCTTCTCAACCACGCATTCCATTTTGCGAATATTGAACAGTTCTTCCGGAATATGCACCTTGATGTCGGCCTTGACCTTCACCTGACACGCTAAGCGTACATTGTCCTTGATTTCTTTGTCGGTCAGGTAAGGGGTCTCCGTAGGAAGGTGAGGACCAACATCGCTTTCCACCTGGCACTTGCAAGCGCCGCAGGATCCTCGGCCACCGCAAGCCGACGGAAGAAAAATCCCCTGGTCGGCGAGTGTGCCAAGCAACTTGGTACCGCCTTTAACGGTCATCTGCTTCTTGCCGTTCACATCCACCACGACATCGCCGTAGTTATTTACGATGCCGTCGATGATGGAAATCATCACCGCCATGAGAACACTCACCAAGCCAACCAACAAAGTCTGCAGGATCAAAAGATCAGTTGTCATTTTCAGGCTACTCCTTATTGCACCCGCAGGATTCCTGAGAATCCTACGAAGGCCATGGACATAAATCCCATGGTGATGAGGGTGATGCCAGGCCCCTGCAGTCCGGCCGGAACTGGGTTCTTGTCGATCCTTTTGCGCATAGCCGCGGCTGCGACAATGGCAATCCACCAGCCAATGCCAGAGCCAGCTCCGAAGATGATAGACTGGCCGAAGTCATAGTTGCGGATTTCCATGAAGAGCACCACGCCCAAAATGGCGCAGTTTGCAACAATCAGCGGCAGGTAGATTCCCAAGCTCATGTAGAGAGCAGGACTCACACGCTCGATGATCATCTCAAGGGCCTGAACTACCGCCGCCACAATGATGATATACACGAACAAATCGAGGTAAATCATGTTGAACGGGATGAGCACGTAGTGAAGGATGGGCCAACTGATGGCCGAGCTCAGCACCAGAACTACGATGACCGCAATGCCTAAGCCGTTGGAGGAACCAATGTCCTTAGAGATCGCGATGAACGAGCAGGTTCCCAAGAAATTGGAAAGAAGAATGTTCGACGTGAAGATTGACGCGAACAGCAGGGTAATAGGATCAACGTAACTCATGCCTCACCTCCAGCGGTAGCAGGCTTAGGCGCCTTGGCTGCCGCTTCAATTTTGAGAGCGCGGGTCTTGAACACCCAGAGAATGATCGCCAGCAAGAAGAAGGCGCTAGGCGCCATGATGGCGATCGTCCAGTTGTTGCCTGACGAGAGGTATTCAGGGGGGAAGACAGGAATATCGAGGATGGTTCCGAAGGCCAAAGGTTCTCGGATCAGAGCCAATAGACCCAACACCAACATGTAGCCCAAGCCACTGGTAAATCCATCCCACCACGAGATCAAGGGCGGATTCGCGGGCGCGAAGGTCTCGGTGCGTCCCATAACAATACAGTTGGTAATGATCAACCCGACGTAAGGCCCTAGCGAGCGCGCAACAGCAGGCACAAAGGCATTCAAAATCAGCTGAAGCAAGACGACGTAGAAGGTGATGGCCAAAACCTGAAAAATCATGCGCACTCTTCGGGCAATCAGATGCCGTATCCAGGAGAGCGTGTAGTTGGCGAACGCCGTTACCAGCGACACTCCAACGGTCATGATTAGCGTGTTGGTCAGTTTGTTCGTAACAGCGAGGGTGGAACAAATGCCCAATACCTGTACCAGAACCGGGTTATTGAGATTGAGGTTCTCGCTGGTAACCTGCTTGAAAGTGGGTGTGCTCACTTAACTGCCTCCCTTTTGGGCGACGAAGGCCTTTAACAGTACCAGAGCCCGTTGATTGATGGTGTCTTTGATGGCAGCACTTGTGATGGTTGCCCCCGAGATGGCGTCAAAGCCATTAGGAGCCGGCGTGCCTGGATGGTTGAAAACCAGCCCCACGTTTGAAGCAGGTTTGATCTTGTCGAACTGTGCGGTAAAGCCCGGCTCCTCAATGCGGCCTCCCAAGCCAGGAGTTTCCACGTTAAACAAGACCCGCATACCCGAAATCTCGGAGAGATCCGCATTCGATCCAACAGCAAGCGACACGTTGCCCCAGAGGCCAGGTCCCGTGAAGTCGCCACCAAAGCGTTTTTGTCCGTCGGCCTCGGTAACATAGAAGAACGCAGGAATGTTGCCAGTGTAACTGTTGTCCTGAAGGGCCTTGCTCACCACGTCGTCCATGGTCATTTTGGCCTCTGCGAGTGCCGCACGGTCACTGTCGGAGGGAAACAGGTGCAAGAGCGTCGGGTCTTTGGCGATGGCATCATAGTCAATCGTGTCGTAGACAACGATCAGCTTGCCCGCGCTATCTTTCGCCAACTTTCCAATGGTGTACTTGTCGAGCTTCTTGTATTCCTCGCGGGCCTTTTCAATGTTTTTCGCGTCGGCAGGTAGTCCCATCGAAGCGAGAGTCTTGATGACGTGCTGGTCGAGCCAGTAGGCGTCGGCAATGGGCTTAGTGCCCACATAAGCCAAAGTCAACGGAAACACCAGAACAACAGTCATGAAGAACGTGAAACTGATGGTAAAAATATGGCCGTCTTTGTTGATTTTCATTCCGCACCCCCTTCGGCGGTCTTGGCCTGGGCTGTGGCAAGCTTTGCGGGCCCCGCCTTGGCAGAAACTTTCTTCTTGTTCGCTGGCATCAGCTCATCGAGCAACGAAGCAAAGGTGTTGGCAGTCAGGATGGCGAAGCTCACACCTTCCGCGAAACCAGAGAATACCCGGATAGTAATTGTCAGGCCACCAATAAGGAAGCCATAAATCCACTGGCTTACGTTTTTCTTGGGGGCCGACACAGGGTCGGTGGACATGAACACGGCCGCAAAAAGGATAGATCCGACCATCATGAAACTGAGGATATCGAGGATTTTAACCCCTAAGTCAGTACCGAGGCGGTGTTCACGGAAGATCGGGAAGCGATTGTCCATGAGGCCACTGAAGTAATAACCCACGGTGAAAACCAAAGCGCCCGCAACCGTAAGAAGCACGAGGCGCCAGTTGGCAGTTTTAGTCATCAGCAGGTAGATACCCGCCAGAATGATCAGGAAGATAGCTCCCTCACCCATGGACCCGACTCTCAGACCGAAAAACAGGGCGAGCGGATCATTGTTTTCCAGCTGGATGTTCCATCCGAAGAACGAAATCGTGTGATGCCAATTGTTTTCTTTGGCCAAGCCACGAAACACTTCAATGGGTGTGGCCATCGCTACCGAGTCGAGCTCGTTAATCGCGATGCGGGTTCCCTTGGTAAAGGGGAAAGCGTAGGCAATCACCACATAGAAAGCGATGACGGCCACGACGGCCAGCGCCACCGAGATGATCACCGGCTGTGTTTTGCCCTCTTGTTTGGTGATGTACCAAAAAAGGGCTCCCACCAGAGCGAGCATCACGACCGCTTCGAGGGCCGTGCTGCCCTGAATCAGGCGGTTCATACCGCCACCGAAGCCAAAACCGCCGGGAATCATCCAAGTGGTTTGGAGCATCAGTGGGAAGGAAATGTAAGAGAAGGTTCGTCCGGTGATGGAGGGGTTGAACATGTTGCGGCCGAAACCGCCGTACACCTCTTTACCAAAGATCACTGCGAACAATATGCCGACACCGGCAGCCCAGAAAGGTACCGCGGGCGGGAGCGAGATAGCAAAAAGTCCACAAGTGACCAAGACGGCTTCACTGACTTTCTTGTTTTTGCCCTTTTCAAACACATACTCGGCAAGAATACCAAGCAAATAAATGAAGGCGGTCATGGCGATAACACGCCAACCGTAAAGGTACACCGACCAAATGAAGATCGGCACCAGCGAATAGAGGACCCTTCTCATGGGATCCTGTTTGATGAACACTCTTCCCTCCTTGCTGCTCAGACGAAGATCGCCACGATTCTAGACCGAGCTCGACCTCGTATGCAACCGGAATATTCGATAAAAAGACAGGTACGCCACTCTGGAGATCCCGAAATGGAGTTTCCTTAGGGATTGTAAAGTACGGTAGTAAGGTTTGCAAGCGAATACGAATCACTTGCTAGGAAACCGGTGTTCTAGCCTACCGCAGGCTTCCAACGGTTTAAAAACTCGGCCCGGGGCAGGATGCGGGCGCCCAGTTTGACCTTATAGGGCATGTAGGGATGGCCTAGGTTCCAGAAAGCCACCCCGAGTTCCTGAAGCCGGTACGCCAAGAGTACCATTTGCAGCTTGCCAAAGTTGTTCCAGCGGCGTTCGGTTCGGTTGAAAAAGCCCGTGAGGCTGGTGTAGGTGGCACCGCAAAAGTACCCCAGTTCGCCTGCCACCAATTGGGTCGTGGAGGTTTCTCGCAGTTCGGTGGCGACAAGCCTGAAGTCTTCGCTCTGCAGTTTGGAAAGTGTCAGCATCAACTCTAGGTAAGGGGGGTGCAGCCAGGAAGGTACATGAAAAGCTGAAATTGCCTCGAGGACGGGGCCGACTTCGCTAGTGAGAGAAAACTTGAGGTCTGTCCCCGATATCAGGGATCTCGCATTGAGGTCTGTCCCCGATATCAGAGAACGCACCGATCGGTCGACGTGAAGCCGGTCCCAATCGAGCACCGCGTACGAATCTTGGAGTTCCGGCAGCAACAGAAACCGAGGCCCCGAATATTCGATGGCGGTGCTAATGAACCCGGCCCGTGCCAGCGCCACATAAAACTCCGGCGACCAGTCATCGCTCCAGTAAAGAGTCCTTGCGGTGTCGGCTTCGGCCCTCTCAAGCCATAGAGGATGAGCGAGGTCCTTTGCCGTTATGTGGAAAATGGGGTTCTCCATGCGGATGGTAGCTTAGCGCACGAACAGCCAGGTGAGGCGACGGGTGGTAGCTGTGAGCCCTAGGACGATCATAACCGCAAAGTAACCCACGTGGGTCAGCATCCCCCAATTGAGGGCTCCTAGGGTGAGTCCTCGAATGAGTTCAACGCCGTGCCAGAGAGGAAAGCACATGATGAGCGCCTGAATGGCGGGAGGATACACCGACAAAGGGTAAAACGTCGCAGAGAACAGAAACATGGGCAACAGGAGAAAGTTGATCCAGTCCATTTCCTGAAAGCTTCGCATGTAGCTGGTAAGGGCCATCCCGCAGGAGGCAAACGCGAAAGCGATCAGGCTCGCAGCCGCAACCGCAAGGAAGCCCCAAGGAGACAAGATGAGCCCCAAGGCATACATCACGACCATGAACCCCAACGAATAAACCAGCCCACGGAGAAGAGCATACGCAATTTCGCCTAGGGCGATGTCGAAAGTTCCCAGCGAGGTGGCAACCATGCCCTCGTAGAGCTTGGCAAACTTGAGTTTGAAAAACACGTTCCACGTTGAGTCGTAAATGGCGCCATTCATAGCCGAGGTGGCCAGCAGAGCTGGGGCGATGAAGGCCGCATAAGCTACCGGGGTACCGTCGGGGCCGTTAACCGTGCCAATCAGGCCCCCGAGGCCCAGGCCAAAGCTCATGAGGTAGAACACAGGCTCGAAAAAACCCGACAGTACCACACCCCAGGTGGAACTCTTGACGGCGTACAGCGACCTGAGCACCACCGTGTGGGCACGGCCGGAGTACATACTGCGCAAAGAAAACCCACTCATCGCGATAACCTGCGGGCGAAAATGCGGAACGCCATCATTAGTCCGAAAACCGAAAGCACTAATAGATAGGCGAAATGGACCAGCACCAGCCAGAGTTCGATGGGATGCCCGTAGCTCAGCCAGCGCCCGAGTTCAGTGGCGTGCCAAAGCGGTGAAATCCAACCGATGAGCTGAAGAAACCAAGGCAGACCCGTGAGGGGAAAGAAGGTGCCGGAGAAAAGGAACATTGGAGCCACCACAAAGCGCCCGATGAGCGCGAAGTAGCCGTCGTCGTCTTCCAGGCTCGCTGCAAAGGCCATGACCGGGGTGCCAAAGGCGAGCCCTGCTAGCATAGTGGCCGGAACAGCCAGGAGCCCGTAGGGCGAAGGAGTGGCTCCAAAGGCGGCTAGGATGGCCCAAAAAACCGCCACGGTAAACGTGGTTCGGAACATGGACGACAAGACAACCCCCAGCACAATTTGTTTGGCGCTGATGGAAGTTGCGTTCATCGCGTAGAACTCGCGGCTCCATTTAAAGCCCCCCATTACCGGAAAAGAAGTTTCCTCAAAGGTGACGGTGATGGCGGCTGAAGCCAGAAGCGCCGGGCCGACAAAGGTGATGTAGTTCACACCGTCCACGCCTTTGGCTCCGGTGTTGGCATCGATCAGGGCACCAAGACCCACCCCTAAAGAAAAAAGATAGAAGAACGGGGTTCCCACGCTGCCCATCAAAATTGACCAGAGGTAGGCTCTCATCGTGCGTAGGCGGTGCTCGGTGGTGTACCACCAACCCCATAAGCGTGCTCGGGAAGCCCGGTCGGTGCCCAAATGCTCCTGTGCGCCAATCAGAGCAGTTTTTTCGAGGCTCATTCGACGAGGCTCCGTCCGGTGAGGCGCAGAAACACATCCTCCAGGCTGGAACGGCGCACCAGCGAGGTCATCGGGTGAAGCCCCTGGTGGGCCAAAGTCTCCAATACGGCCTCGCCCTCAGCAGTGTAGATGAGTATGCGGTCGGGAAGCACTTCGAGCCGGTCGCCAAGACCCTGCAAACGGGGAGCAATTTCGGCGTTTTTGTCGCTGCCGAAGCGCACCTCAACCACCTCACGGCTCGAGTAGCGGGAAATCAGGTCGGAAGGGGTACCTTCGGCCATGATTTTGCCCTTGTCCATGACCACCAAGCGGTCGCACAATTGTTCTGCTTCGTCCATGTAATGCGTTGTAATTACAAGGGTTACGCCCTCTTCCTTGAGCCGGAAGAGCCGGTCCCACAGGATGTGACGGGCTTGGGGGTCAAGGCCCGTGGTCGGTTCATCTAGCAGCAAAATGTCCGGCTCGTTCACCAGAGCGCGGGCGATAGTCAGTCGCCGTTTCATACCGCCGGATAGGTTATCCACCTTGGTCTTGGCCTTGTCGGTGAGCTGGGCAAACTCCAACAGCTCATCGACCTTCTTGGTGAGAAACTTGTGGGGCAGGCCGAAGTAGCGGCCGTACACAATGAGGTTCTCGCGGACTTTTAGCTCGACGTCGAGGTTGTCTTGCTGGGGCACCACACCGAGGTGGGCGCGTATGTCGGGTCCGCGGTGGTTGGGGTCCATTCCCAAAATGGAAAGCTCGCCGGAGGTACGTTTGGATACGCTGGCCACCATGCGCATGGTGGTCGACTTGCCGGCGCCGTTGGGGCCAAGAAGGCCGAAAGATTCGCCCTTTTTGACTTCGAAATCGATGCCATCCACGGCCTTGAAATCGCCGTAGGTTTTGGAGAGGCCTGAAGCCACAATCATAGTTGAGTTCACCCCGGCAGTTTCAGGCAGCAGGGGGCGAATGTCAATCCGCGAAGGGAGGTCTGTCCCTGGAGTGTCCCTGGAGCGAATTATGCGGGGATGACTTCCGGCGCCACATCTGATATTTTGGTTCTATGCTCGTCGCTACGGCCCTTCTGGTTACGGCCATTTGGGGCTTCAACTTTGTTATTATCGAGCTCGGGGTCCGCGAGGTGCCACCGCTATTTCTTGTTTGTCTACGTTTCGTTTTTTCCGCGTTTCCTGCCCTGCTTTTTGTGAAAAAGCCCGCTACTAGCTGGATATACCTCGCCCTCTATGGCGTTCTCATAGGCGTAGGTGAGTTCGGCTTTTTGTTCACGGCGATGAAAATTGGCGCTCCGGCGGGGCTCTCGTCGGTTGTGTTGCAATCGCAAGCCTTCTTTACAGCACTGCTTGCAGTGGTGTTTCTGGGAGAGAAGTTCCGCTGGAACCATGCCGTTGGCCTACTTGTGGCCGGCGCGGGACTGGTGCTTATGGGCGTTCTGCACAGTAGCAATGGCGAGGTGTCGATGCCCTGGCTGGCGCTCGTGTTCATCCTCCTCGCCGGTTTGGCCTGGGCCGCCGCCAACATTGTCGCTCGAAAGATTGGCCCGGTCGATGCGCTGGGCCTCATGGTGTGGTCGAGCCTGTTTTCACCGGTTCCCCTGTTGGCCTTGTCGTGGTTCTTCGAGGGTCAGGACGCAATTTGGCAGGCCCTGACCCACCTGAGCATGCTTTCCTTGGGCTCCATAGCCTATTTGGCGGTACTCTCCACGTTAGTGGCCTATGGCCTTTGGAATGCCCTCATTGCTCAGCGAGGTGCCTCCGCGGTGGCCCCGTTTTCGCTGATGGTGCCCGTGTTTGGGCTCACATCGGCGTGGCTTCTGCTGGGGCAATCTCTGACTTTGGGGCATGCACTGGCTGCTGTGCTCATCTTGGGCGGGCTGGTGGTCCATGTATTTGGTAACAAGGCGTGAAATGTATGAGGGTGTGTAAAAAACTAAAACTTAGTTTCGTGAGTCTCAGACTTGAGCAAGGGTTGAAGATTCAGACTACGTGATGGAACGTAAACGATGCGAGGGAAAGAAGAGTTGCAGCCAGCCCGGCAGCGGTTGGAGCCAGGGCGGAGGTCCGTTTCGCCTAAGTCCGATCCCTCCCCATTTCCACAACTCTGGAGACGAGACGAGCTCCGCGCGAACAGGGTTGTTGTCAACATAATCGAACACGCGAAGGAACTCACTGAAGCTCGGGATTATCCACGAGAAGAACCGGTCTCCCCAAAAATGACCCCAGAGTCCGTTGGTCTTATTGTAGCGGATCGCGAAAGTTTGAAGAATCCATTTCATGATTTCCGATAGGCTTGAGCTGCCGATCGGCTGGATAATCAGGTGAAAATGGTTTCCCATGATGACAAAATTGTCGATGTGAAAGTCAAACTTTTTGTGCGCTCGGGCTAGCACATCCAGAAACATCTGCTTCACGGTGTCGTTCTCCATCAGGAGCTTTTTGTGGTTGGCGCGGGCGATAACGTGGTACTTCGCGCCCTCTCGGGTGATGCGGGGCCGTCTCATACTGAACCTAACACGATTAGGAGCGTCCCTACTTCAGAAATCAGGAAGTAATGCACCTGTAAAACTGAGGTCTGTCCCCGAGGGAATTGCGGTGCTTGGTTTCTTTTAGTCTCGAGGTCTGTCCCCTCAAGAGCCGCTTCCTCCGTTGACCTTAGTTTCTGACAATCCTAGAGTGAGGCATGGAAAGGTTGTTCGGGCAGAGAAATCTAGATCAGATATTAAGTGCTTTTTTCCAAGAACTTGACTTGGCCCGTGATGTCATCAGCGCGAGTTCGCAGTTGGTCCGCGCTTCACTTGCCCTACTTTTGTTTTTATGCACAGTCTTTTTGCTCAACGCTGAGCGGGTTTACAAAGTCGGCGACCGCGGGCCAGCTGGGGGAATCGTGTTCTACGATAAGGGTGAAATCACCGAGGGTTGGCGCTACCTAGAAGCCGCACCAGGGGATGCAAGCAAGGGAATCTCGTGGGCAATCGGTGACGCTGACGTCAAGGTCAATACCGAAAACGCCATCGGCACCGGCAAGGCCAATACCAAGGCCATCATTGAGGCGCAGGGCGAAGGAGTTTACGCGGCCCTGTTGTGCCGCAACTTGACCACAGGCGGTTACAACGACTGGTTTCTCCCTAGTAGAGCCGAACTGGAACTGCTCTGGACTGTACTGGCCAAGAATGGGCTTGGGGGCTTCGATAAGAAGTGGTATTGGTCGTCCACACGTGGAAAAGCCGGCTCGGTCGCTTGGTACCAGTTTTTTCTTGATGGCGATCACATCGGAAGCAGGAATCTAAAGCTCAATGTGCGAGCGGTTCGGAGTTTTTGAGGGAGGTCTGTCCCCGTAACGTCTAATTACCCGCTCCTTGACCCACGGTAGCACCTTCGTTACAATGTTAGGCGCACTTAAGGAGCCATTATGTCGAAAGCCCATCGGGGAAAACCCCTCCGTGAAACCCCTAATAGCAGTCGTGGGTCTTGCCCCTCGTGCAAGCGTACAGGTATCAAGGTCGTTTACGACCTTGAAGTGGCCGGTGCCAAGACCAAGGTCTGCAAGCAGTGCAAGGCCAAAGCCAAGACCTGAACTGCGCCCAACGCCTCGTCCAGCAGTTGTCCCGGGTGATCCTGGGTAAGGACGAGCTCTTGCGGCGCGTGGCTCTGGCTGTAGTGGTCGGAGGTCATGTGCTCATTGAGGATGTTCCGGGTGTAGGAAAAACCACCCTAGCTAAGGCGCTCGCCCAGACTTTGGGCGCGAAGTTTCGCCGCATCCAGTTCACTCCCGATCTGTTGCCCTACGACGTTACTGGTTTCGAGGTGTTTCACCCTGAAAACCGAACCTTTGATTTTCATCCAGGTCCCATTTTTGCCCAGGTGGTTTTGGCAGATGAGATCAACCGGGCCACACCCAAAGTACAAGCCGCCCTCCTCGAAGTAATGGAGGAACAGCAGGTGACCAGTGGTGGTACCACCCGCCTGATGGATGAATTTTTTTTGGTGCTGGCTACCCAGAACCCCTTTGGAACCGAAGGAACCTACCCCCTTCCGTCGGCTCAGCTAGACCGCTTCTTCCTTCGGTTGTCGATAGGCTACCCGACGGCAGAGGCTGAGCGGGCCGTCTGGCTTAACGATCCAGGACACCATTTCCGAGACCTGATTAGACCTTCTGTCGACGTGGCAGAAGTTCTGGCTCTGCGAGGCGGCCTGAGCGCCGTATACGTGGCCCCGGCCCTCCTCGACCTCATCGGGGCCCTTCTATCCCGCACGCGTCAACATCCATCCATCAGGCTGGGCCTCTCACCGCGTGCGGGGGTACACCTTGTGAAGGCCATCCGCGCTTGGGCTTGCCTCGCAGGCCGTGACTACGCGACCGCCCACGACGTGGCCGACTTGGCTCTGGACGTGCTCAGTCACCGCCTTGAACTTCGCGATGAGAGCCAGGATCGCCGCCAATTGCTGAAATCCCTTCTTGACGAGGAATTGACCAGCCATGAAGCCTAGCCCAGCGGGAAAACGCTCCTACCCGCTCACGGGTTTGGGCACCGCTTTTTTTTTGCCTCGACATCCTTAGTGACCATAGGGTTTTGGCACGGTGAGCTGGCCTCGCTTCTGTGGGGATCATTGTTCGGCTGCTTGGTATTCTATACTCTAGCTGTTTCGCTGGCGTTGCGCTGGCGGGCGCCCACTTTCTCATTGCGCCAGGCTCTGCCTCATTCGACGGCCCCCGAACCGACTCAACTAGTCATTAGGGTGAACTCTTTACCACTACGGCCTCCGTTGTTCCGGTGGCACTTGGTTGTCGACGCACACCATTCGCTGTACCGCAGCGCCCAGACGCATTTGACCATTGACCGAGCCGACAACGTGGTGATGTGGCGACTCCCCCGTGGTCGCTATGCGGCTATTGCACGCTGGGAACTTCGTGACGCACTAGGTCTGTCCCTGTGGAGACCTCGGAACTGTGTAAATGCAACCCTACTCGTGGGACCGGGTAAAGACCACCGCAAAACTCCGGTTCCCACTGCTCGGTCAAGCAGTGATGCTGGTTCGAATCCGGCTATCCGCCGCGAGGGTGAAACCTTCGACGTGCGTTCCTACCAGCCCGGAGACGACTTCCGGCGGATTCATTGGCCGTTGTGGGCCCACTCTGGCGAAACCTGGGTGCGGATTCCTGACCTTTCGCCACCACCCACCGGCCAGCAAGTGTGGCTTCTCGACCTTAGTGTTCCCGAGGCTACTACCCATGAACTCAAGGAGGCGGTGCTCGACGTCCGTGTCGCCTGCCTAAAACACTGGCTGGGACCCGAGAGTTCTTGGGCCTTATTGGTCCCCGCGCTGGGTGTTCGGTGCACAGTAGCTGCAGAACTCGACGCCTTTCTGGCCGGCCTGTCGGTGTCAGCTCCGCTACCCAGCTTTCTACCGGAAGACCATTGGAGTCACGCCTTGCCCTCCGAGGTGCTGGTGGTATCGGGAGCAGGAAGCCCGGGCCTTCAGGCGATGGCCAACGCCTTAACATTCCGTTGCCGGGTCCGCCCGGTGCTGGTCGAGTTGCCTTCCCCGCCGCCCTTTACCCCCAGCTTCTGGTGGAGTCGAAAATGACGCTTGCGCTGCGCTTGTTTTCACTGTGCTTTCTCACCTGGCATTTAGGGCTCTATTTTCCTAGCCTGCTTGAGCCCCAAATGATGGTGGTGTTGGTTGCTCTGGCTTTTTCCGGCGGAATTGTGACTTCTCGATTCCGAGGGCTCGTTTCTTCCCTGCTCGCTGTTGCCTTTTGGCTGTCCCTACGCTTGCTTCTAGTGGCTTTGCCGCAAGCTGCGAGCACTTTTTTGCCGGAGAACCTAGTCTGGGACACCGTTCCTCTTTGGGCCGATCGACACCTTTTTTTCACTCTTCCCACTTTGGCACTGGCCTGGGCGCAAGGCTGGTGGGTTCGCCCCGGGAAGCAACTCTTGGGAGCGGAGCGCCTACTAAATGCAGCGGTCCTTGTCGGCCTTTTCTGGGCTCAGGGACCGTTTCACTTGACTCTCTACTCCTCACCATTTCTTTTTGCTTTGGTACTCCTTCCGTATTTGGCCAGTGAAGCACTCCTTTTGATCACTGACTTCCGTGGTGTTTCGAGGGCCACCTTGAGCGGGCTTGCGGGACTTTTGGCCCTGTTGCTTTCCCTCGGAGCGCTGCTTTGGAGCCAGTTTGATACCTATGAAGAGCTTTCCACGGCCTCGGGCGGCGGTTTGATGAAGCCCGATCTCTTTCAGTTTGACTTCTCTCCTCTAGTTCGGCTCGAAAGCGAGATTTCTCTGAGCGACCACCTCGTATTGCTCTACCGAGAACCGGGTCCCGAAGCCAAGCGTTACCTGCGAAGGTTTGTCCTGTCGGGCTACGACCCTGCCAAGGGTTTCTTTGTGGACCCGCCAACCGGTGGAAGCGAAGAACTTACGCCTCCTGTGGGGCGAAAGTCCCTTCATTTCCCTGCCAATGAGAAATACCAAGACCGGCAGCTCGTTTCCCAGCAATACTATTTGGTCAATCTCGATCCCAGCTCGCTTTTGGCGCTCAACGCTCCCACCCTAGTTCAACCTTACGCCAAATGGAATAAATCGTCGTTTGTAAACGCCTACCGGGTCGAGTCGCGAGTGCCAAACGACCTGTATTGGGAACTCGCCGATGCAACCTCCGACGGCCTTGGCGAGGCCGAGCGGAAACATGACCTTTTTTGGGGGACAGACCTCGAATTAAAGGCGCTCGCCCTAAAAATCACAAAGCAGGCCACAAACCCCTACGAAAAAGCTGTGGCGATTCAGAACTGGCTCAAGAGCAACTACATGTACTCCCTCAAACCCGGCTCGCCTGGGCCGGAGGGTGCACTCAAACACTTCCTGTTTGTTTCGAAGAAGGGCTACTGCAGCTACTTTGCCTTTTCGATGGCCTTGCTGCTGCGCAGTGTGGGAATCCCAGCCCGTGTAAGCGTGGGTTTTTTTACGAACCCACAGGAGAAACTCCTCGACTTCTACCCGGTGAGGGCCTTTCAGGCCCATGCCTGGGTGGAGGTGCCCTTTGAGAACTTCGGCTGGATCGAGTTTGACCCCACCAGCGAGACTCTGGCTCCCGGTGAAGGTCTGTCCCCACCCAAGGCCATGGACCCCGACGAGATGAACCGCATGATAGGGGAGATTCTCCAGGCGCAAGCGCAGCCGCTTACCGAAACGGCAGAGATCTCTCCACTAGGCACGCCGGATTCGGCCCTGAAGCAACTGGGAAACTGGGCCTCTCAGTTCGGCGTTTTGTTCAGTTTTCTGGCGGCGCTCCTTGTGCAGGAGGGGTACCGGTATCGCTACCGACTCTCCGCTCTGGTTGCCGGACCCCGGCATCGGGCCCTCTCAGCGTGGCGGGAACTACGATGGAGGGCCCTCCAAGCCGGACGAGGACCTCTTGTTGCCGAAACTCCTTCCCATTGGGCCCAAAGGACTGGCTTGGCATTTGAAGTCGCGGTATTGACGGAAAAAGCTCGCTACGCAGAAGCCTTCTCAGACCAGCAAGCGAGCCAGACCTGGCAGTATGCAGGAATGGCCCGAAACCACTTGCGAGCCAAGCAGTCACTCCCGGGGCGCTGGCTTTATGCGTTGTTTCCCTGGTGGCCAGCTCCGAGGCAAACCCCATGACCGCTTCGAAATACAAACCTCTTGGACTTCTGGTTGTGGCAATGATTGGGCTAAGTTCAGCCCCGGCTGCTCATGCTTCCGTCGTGGACGATTTGCTCGCCCAAGGCCGTGAAGCTCAAAGGGCCGAAAACTACCAGCAAGCCATCGAGAACTACCAGAAGGCCGCCAAAGCCGACCCATCCTCTTCGGAGCCATCCCGGGCACTTGCGCTTCTGTATGCCTCTCAGGGCTTGAATCGGCTCGCTCTCCCAGCCTGGGAGGACGTGCTGACCAAGACTCCGGAGGACCAAGAGGTTTGGTTGCAAGTAGCTGAGACCTATGGACTTCTCAATGAGGACAACCAGGCCGTCGCTGTTTACGAAAGAGCACTGGAGCGTTTCCCCAAAGACCTTGAGCTCGCCCAGTCGATGGCCTGGATGCTGTTCAAGACCGAGGATTTCCCCCGGGGAATAGCACTTCTGGAGCAACTAAAAGCCACCGAGGGTACAACCGCTGGGGTTGAGATGGTGCTGGGCACCCTTTACTCTAGCCTATTCGACGAGGCTCAGGCGCGGGTCCATTACCTACAGTCGATTGCTCTCACTACCGGTGCCACGACCACCGCACGGGCGTTCCGCTCCATAGCTTGGTACAACCTCAGTTTACTCGACAAAGATTTCTATCATTTTGACGCCTCTGCCGAAGATTTGGCCCATTCGCTAGAAGAACAGGAACGGTCTTCCAACCACCTGGCACTAGGGGAGCTCCAGCAGGACGCGCTCAAAGAACGCGAGGCCCGTGGTTCGTTTGAAAAGGCCTTGGAGACCGACGACACGCCCCTGAGCCTTTTCGACTTGGCAAAGCTGGAGCAGATCTTTGGGCACCTGGATCAGGCGATGGCCCGGGCGCGGCAGGTGGCCGATTTCCGGGACGAGTCGTGGATTTTCAACTTTGGCGTCACCCGAGATAAGTTTCTCCGGGATCAAGCGGAATTGGCTGCCGACATTCATCACAGCGCCTGGCTCCTGTTGGATTTTCGCGCCCGGGAAACTCCTTGGGACTGGCTGGTCTGGCTTTTTGACAAGATCAGCGAGGGGCTTCAGTGGTTTTACTACGACCAGCAATGGAAGAACCTCCTCGTGAAAACAGGCAAAGTCTCGTTAGAAGTCAGAAACTCTCCAGAGGCTTGGGTCAACCTTACTCTTGCCCACCGCGACCTTCCGTCTATCGGTCTCAAGTACCTTAACTTGAGCCTTCAGCACGAGTTGCCCCGCAACCCGCTGTCGAGGGCAAGCTACCTGGTTGAGGAAGGTCTGATCGCTCATGACGAAAGTCTTCTCAGCAGAGCCCTTGCGCTGCTTCAGGTTCCAGGAGAGAACTCAGACAGGGCCCGGGCTCTGACAAAGCTGGCCCGCCTGCGCCACGACCGCGGGGCCGTCGCACAGGCACGGAAGTCTCTCAATGATCTTTATTTGCTGGCACCGGGGTATATGCCGGCCCAAGGCTTGGCCGTTCCTGTCGAGTCGAGTTGGTTTGGAGCCGACAAAGCGGAGTTGGAGGCCTGGAAAACTATCGAGCGAGCCTACGCTTGGCAAAGCGGTTGGGATATCGCAGGGCAGACCCGTCCCGGGGTTAGTTATAACCTCGATTTTCAGGTGTTTGGCAGCAAAATCGGTATGAAATCACCACTACAGTTGTTCTGGAACCTACGGGATGCCAATGGAACGGTCGTCAAAACAGGGCATCTGGACTATGATCCGGGCAAGCGTATGGTCACGCTGGCGAACATCTTTCTCCAGCTCCACACCTCAAATTAGGTGCAAATGGGCCGCCTCACATTTGGGAAGGTAGGGTTGCAGGCGTTGAGTCAATGCGGCCATTCGTGATGGTAGTTGGGTTTCAGCTCCACTTTTGGTTTTGTCCAAAAGCTTCAAGACAAATGCGGAAAGCGAAATAGACACCGAGACCAAGGATTTTTTTCTTCGTCGATTTCTTGCAGCGAGTTCTCCGTATCTTTGGCCAGCTGCAGGATTTCCATGGCAACCGTCTCAAAGTCTCGCCCCTCTCTTGCATCCTTGCCAAGTGCCCGAAGGCCTGTTGCGCTGAGTCAGTCAGTTTCTCAGATGGTCTTGATCCCTCTACCAAGTAAAAAGATTGGCGCCATAGGAAAGGCCCGCACCGAAGCCAACCGTAAGAACGAGATCACCCCGCGACAAAAGGCCCTTGGCGTCCATTTCGGCCAGCGCTAAGGGAATCGTTGCTCCCGAGGTGTTGGCGTAGTCTTCCATGTTGAGGTAAAACCGGTCTAAGGGAAGCTCCAGCCTTTTGGCAGCCGAGTCTACGATGCGCACATTGGCCTGGTGGGGAACAATCCACTTGACCTCGTCGAGGCGACGTCCGTTTCGAGCCAGTACCTCGAGAATGCTGTCTTTTATCACCCGGATGGCAAACGCGTAGACGGCCCTTCCGTCCATAGCCACAAAGGAACTGTCGGGGCCAGTGCTCTTGGGGACCCGGGTTCCTCCAGTAGGCCGAAGCAGAGAAGAGCCACCTTCGCCCTCGGAACGGAGGTAGGATGGATAGAACCCAGCATCGTCGGAGTGACCTAACAAAACGGCTCCTGCACCATCACCAAACAGGATGCAGGTGTTGCGGTCTTTCCAATTGACGATGCGGCTGAAGGTTTCTGCACCGATCACCAGCACGTGGCGAGCAGTTCCAGCGACAATGAAAGCCCGTGCGGTTTCGAGGGCATAAACGAAACCGGTGCAGGCTGCGGAGATATCAAATGCCCCTGCCTTGCTCGCTCCCAGACCATGTTGTACCAGGCTTGCGGTAGAAGGGAACCCTAGGTAATCAGGCGTACTCGTCGCCACCAGCACCAGATCGAGGTTTTCAGCAGGCAGTCCCGCCCGGATGAGAGCTTGTTCACCAGCCAAAACCGCCAAATCCGAGGTAGCTTGATGGTCAGCTGCGATTCTGCGGCGCCGGATTCCGGTGTGGCTGTAGATCCACTCGTCGGAGGTGTCTACAAGCCCCGAAAGCTCGTGGTTTTCCATGATGCGCTCGGGGACATACATCCCGGTAGACAGAACTCTTGGCATGCAACCCCCGGTTTGATCCGGCTACTATAGGCGGTTGACAAAAAAAAATCCACTGGATATAGTGCCCATCGTTCTGGGGATATAGCTCAGTTGGTAGAGCACTACAATGGCATTGTAGGGGTCAGGAGTTCGAATCTCCTTATCTCCACTTTCTTCCGGTTTTCAGACAAATAAAAGCCCTCTGCCGGGCCGTTGTTGCCCAGGGAACCGGCCACCCAAGGCGTGTTCCGTAACCTTTTCCCTACCTAGTTGCCTCCCGACACAACCACTTTACTCCTTCGGTTGAGACACATCATCTGCTGTAAAAGTTAAGTCGCATGTGTTGGCATTACGGGCCATTTCACACCAAACGCCCCAGTTCTTCCCATTCATTTTTCATTTTTGCCTCAAAAAAATAAGTATTACTTAACTTTTATGTACTTTGCAACATTTGTTAAGTTTTACTTGACGTCGTTTGGGAGTCATGGGATTCTGACTTAACAAACACGGTCGATGAACGCTTTTTTAGGGTAAATTGAGCGAATACTTAAGCAGTAATGGAATTGGAGGCGATAGTGGAAGAAGTAGGACTTAAGATCAAGAAGCTCCGCAAGCAGAAAGATCTGGCGCTCAAGGACCTTGCGGCGCTCGTAGGCACCACGTCAAGCTTCTTGTCCCAGGTGGAGAACAATAAGACCGCTTTGTCGATCTCGGTGCTCAAACGGATTTCCGAAGCCCTGGACGTGAAGATGTCGTATCTGCTGGGGGAGGAGGCCGACCTTCCACCAGAGATCAAGTACCTGGTTGTTAAAAAAAACGAGCGCAAGACCCTGCAAAACTTCGGTAACGGCATAAAGCTCCAGTTCCTAACCACCTTGGACAAGAACCACCTTCTTGAGCCGACCATCCACGTCCTCGCGCCCCGTGCTCTTTCGGGGATCCCCCCTTACAGCCATGGCGGACAGGAGATCATTTTCCTCCTCTCGGGCCGGATCATCCTTCACCTAGCCGATCGCGAGGTACCGCTTGAAGCCGGCGACAGCTGCTTCTTCAATTCCGAAGTAGAACATTCGTTCGAAAGTACCATGGACGTGGGGGAGACCGAAATCCTCTGCGTCTCATCACAAGTTTTCTTTGATTAAAAAGGAGGAGTTCATGTTCGCCGCGAAAATCACGGGAAAGGAAACCGTGGAAATACAAAAGGTTCCCATCCCCACCCTCAAGAAGGGTGAAGTACTGATCCGGATGAAGGCTTCAGCCCTCTGCCGAAGCGATCTGTACCGCTACCACGGTCAGGCGTTGTTCGACGAAACCGGGGCCGAAATCATCACCCCCGGTCACGAGCCGGCTGGCGTGGTCGAAAAGCTCGGCGAAGGCGTCGACAAAGTGAAACTGGGAGACCGCGTTGCGATTTTCCTGGGGCTGGGCTGCCGCGAGTGCGAGCACTGCTTGCATGGCGAGGTCATCCTGTGTTCCAAGTTCAATTGCATCGGTTTCCAGCAAGACGGCGCTCACGCCGACTACATGGCGATACCGCAGGAAAACTGCCTGCCTCTCCCCGACAGTATGAGTTTTATCACCGGTGCGCTCTCGACCGATGTCGGGGGGACTTTGTACACCGCGTGCAAGCGGTTGGGCGTTAATGGAGCGATGACGGTGGTGATCTTTGGCGTCGGACCTATGGGCTGCGGCGGTGTGCTGATGGCCAAGGCCTTCGGAGCCCGGGTCATCGCCATCGACCTCGACGAAAAGCGCCTGGCACTGGCCACCGAACTCGGGGCCGATGTGGTGCTTAACGTCAAACAGGGCGATGTGGTGCCTCGAATCCGCGAATTGACCGGTGGCAAAGGCGCCGACCGCTGCATCGTTACCGGTGGGGGCAACACCCTCAACGACGCGCTGAACGCAGTCGCCAAATACGGACAAGTGGGGGTCATCGCAGAATCGTCTTCGGCGACCATCAACCCGAGCGAGCAGTTCGTCCGCAAGTTGGTCAGCCTCACCGGTTGCTGGTACTTCAACCGCGGCGACTGGGACGAAATTGCGAGTTTCATCGTCGATAGGAACATCGCGCTCGAGAAGATTTCCACGCACACTTTCGGCATTCAGGACGCAAAAAAGGCGTTCTACCTCTTCGACCACCACGAGACTCAGAAAGTCGTGTTCGTCTGGGAATGAGTTCAACAAACCAAGAAGAAAGGAGGATTCGGTAGAACGCGAGCCGCGTGCGGCTCGAAAACAAAGCAGATCGCCGGACCGTGCAGGGTCTGGCCAATCCACAAGGAGATTTTAATGAAGATTGCAAAGACTGTCCATATTTCGCTCGCGCTGCTGTTGATCAGCAGCCTCGTGGGGATGAGCTCCCTCTCGGCCCAGGCCAAGACCTACGCCCCGGTAAACCTCAACCCCACCCAGAACTTTGGCGCGGGCCCCAACGGCGAGCGCGCTGCGTTGCCTTCCGAGTTCAGCCTCACCGACGCCGAAAAGGCCAAACTGAAGGCCGGGAACTACACTGTGGCCTTCTGTTACCACATTCAGAGCGACCAAGTGAACCAGACCAAGGTCAAGGCCGCCCAGGAGTTTCTCAAGGCCCTGAACATCAAGACCGTATCTGTCACCGACGCCAACTTCAAGGTGGAGAAGCAGATTGCTGACATCGAGACCACCATGGCGCTCAAGCCCAGCGTGTTGTTTGTGATGCCTGTAGACCCCACGGCCACCGCAAAGACCCTGAAAAACGTTGCCGCCTCGGGCACGAAGATCGTCTTCATGGAAAACGCCGCCAAGGGCATGGTCGCCGGCAAGGACTACATTGGCCTTGTGAACTCCGACAGCTACGGCAACGGCAAGGCCGCCGCCGACATGATGGCGCAGCAACTTGGTTACAAGGGCGAAGTTGCCATGGTCTTCTTTGATGCGGCGTTCTTCGTCACCAACGAGCGAGACCGCGGCTTCGCCGAAACCATGACCAAGAACTACCCCGACATCAAGATTGTCAGCAAGGTTGGTTTCGCCGACTCCAACAAGGTTGGAGAGGTAGCCGACGGCATTTTCGCGAACTTCCCCAACATCAAGGGAATCTACGCTAGCTGGGACATTCCGGGTGAAAGCGTCATCGCGTCGGCCAAGAGCGTTAAGCGCACCGACATCGTCATCACCACCATCGACATGAGCGACAATACCGCCCGTATGATCGCCACCGACGGTATCGTCCGCGGTACCGCCTCTCCCCGGTCCTGGGACCAAGGCGTGGCCGAAGCGATGATGGCGTGCTATGGCCTGCTGGGTAAGACTCCTCCCTCGACCTATGTTGCCATACCGACCCAGCCCACAATGAAGTCCAACGTGGTTCAGGCCTACAAGAACACCTATCACCTGACTGTCGAGCCCGACTGGCTGAAGACCGCCGTCGCTGCAGGTAAGAAGTAACGAGGTGAGCCCGGAAGCGGGAGGAGCCATGGAAGAAAACGCAATTTCGTTGAAAGAAATCTCCAAGTCCTTCGGCACGGTGAAAGTTCTCGACAACGTCGACTTTGACCTGAAGAAAGGCTCGGTCCACGCGCTTGTCGGTGGCAACGGAGCGGGTAAATCCACGCTGATGAAAATCCTGACGGGGGTTTACTCCCATGATCAGGGGACCATCCTCGTCGATGGCAAACCAGCCGAGATGAAAACCTACTCCGACGCCGTGAACAAGGGAATCAGTTTGATCTTCCAAGAACTGAGCCTGATTCCGACCCTGTCCATCGTGGAGAACATCTTTTTGAACCGTGAGCTCTCTCGTTTCCGGGTACTCAGCAAGGCCAAAATGCGAACACGCTCCCTCGAGCTTTTGGCCGAGCTCGGGATCAGCGCCGATCCTTCGATGCTGATCAAAGACCTCGACGTCGGTGTCTGCCAGATGATCGAGATCGCCAAGGCGATGGCCGTGAACGCCAGGGTCATCATCATGGACGAGCCGACGGCCTCGCTGACCGAAAAGGAGACCGAGACTTTGTTCGGTCTGGTCGGTCAGCTCAAGAAAAAAGGGGTCTCGATCATCTACATTTCGCACCGCATGAACGAGGTCTTCAAGATCTGCGATGAGATCTCGGTGCTCCGCAACGGGAAGGTTGTCGCCCACAGGAAGACCGCCGACTACACGATGGAGACCCTGATCGGTGACATCATTGGCAACAAGGAACGCAAGGCTTTCGTGCACACCTCCCGGGAAGACCAGATCAGCGACGAGACTCTTCTCGAGGTCCGTAACTTGTCGATGGGGTTAAGGCTCCAAGACGTGAGCTTTCGCTTGCGCCGAGGGGAAATCTTGGGGTTTGCCGGACTCATGGCTAGCGGCCGGACCGAAACCCTCGAAGCCCTTTTCGGGGTTCAACCCTCCGATTCGGGGACAGTCATCCTCGAGGGAACCCCGCGCCGGTTCCGAAGCGTCCAAGAGGCAATCCGGGCGGGGGTGGTCCTCATTCCCGAAGACCGGCGCCGCGAGGGGTTGGTGCTGGAACACTCGGTGCTCGAGAACCTCTGTTTGCCCAATCTCAACGCCTTGATGAGGGGCTTCAAGCTCAACAGGCGACTGGCAGGCGAACTCGCTAGCGACAGCGTCCAAGAGTTGAAGATCAAGACCCCGAGCGTCCAGACGGTCATGGAGGACCTCTCGGGCGGAAACCAGCAAAAAGTGGTGATTTCCAAGTGGCTCAAGACCAAGCCCAAGGTGCTCATGATGGATGAACCTACAGCCGGTATCGACATCGGAGCCAAGGCCGAAATCATGCAACTGGTCCGCGATTTTGCCTCGAAGAAGAATGGGGTCATCTTCGTGTCTTCCGAACTGACAGAACTCATGGCCGTATGCGACCGCGTGCTGATTTTTCAAAAGGGCAGAATTGTCGGTGAGATGCTGGCGTCGCAGATTCAGGACGAGGAGGTCCTCCAACATGCTATCCAACATTAAACGCTTCGATCTGAGCAAATACATGGCCTACATCATCTTCGTTCTTATCCTGGCCATCTTTGCCCTCTGGTTGGGCGAGCGGTTCTTTTCGGTCAACAACATTTTGAACATCACCCGCCAGACAGCAATGATCTCCATCATGGCCATGGCCATGACCTTCGTCATCGCTTCGGGCAACATTGACCTTTCCATCGGGGCTATCGCGGCTCTCAGCTCTCTGACGATGGCGCTCACCCTGCAAGCCACAGGAAACGTGGCCTTGGCCATCGCCGCAGGCCTCGGAGTCGGTGCGTTGATCGGGTTCACCAACGGTTGGCTGGTGGCGAGCTTCGGTATCCCGTCGTTCTTGGTAACTCTCGGCGTGCTCAGTGCCGTCAAAGGTGCGGCCATGTGGAGCACGAACACCGCTGCGGTTCCCATCGAAAACGAGTGGTTCAACGAGGTCTTTGGTCTAGGAACTATCGCAGGCGTTGTCCCCGTGCTTTTGGTCTGGACTTTAGTGTCCACAGCCTTCGGGTACTTTGTACTGAACTATCTGCCCTTCGGCAAAAAGGTGCTGGCCACCGGCGGTAACGTAGTGGCGGCCAAGTACACCGGCATCAAGGTCAAAAACATCACGGTTTGGGTCATGGTGATCTCGGGCGTGGCCGCCAGTCTCGCCGGCATGCTCTACGCCGGAAGAATGCAAACGGCCCGCTACACCTTCGGCGAAGGCGACGAGCTCAATGTCATCGCCGCGGTCGTTTTGGGCGGCACCGCCATGTCGGGGGGCAAGGGTAGCATCATTGGCGCGCTAATCGGGTCGCTTCTCATGGGAATGATCAGCAACGGGCTGATTATCGGCGGCTTCAGTGTGAGCCAGCAGATGATCATCCGTGGCGCCATCATTGTTCTCGCCGTCGTTCTCGGTTCTCTCGGAAACAAGAGGAAGATGGACAAGGCCTGAGCCTACCCTCCATCGCCCTCCCCTCTCACAAAACTTTTATTACCACAGGAGTCTTTACATGAAATACGCCTTCAATACTTGGGTTTACAGCAGCTTCCCGTGTTGGGTTCCCGCTTATCCGCTGGCAGAAACCATCAAGCGTCTGGCCCGCATCGGCTACGACGGCATCGAGCTGGGGTGCACCTCTCCCCATGCGTGGCCGGCCTACCTCAGCCCGGACCAACGAAAACAGACCAACAAACTCCTCAAGGACAACAACATCGTCATCAGCTCGGTACTGGCGGTGCCCGGTGGCGGACCCGGCGGCAACGTGGCCTCCGTAGACCCGGCTGAACTGGCTTGGACGAGGCAGCACCTTCGCGACGTGTGCGATTTGGCCGCCGATTTCGGCTGCAAGACCATGCTCTACGTGGCGGGCTGGTACATCTACGGCACCCGCAAGGCAACAGCGTGGCAAAACTCGCTCGACACCCTGAAAGGTTTGGCCGACTACGCTGGCGATAAGGGCATCAGCATCGTGGTTGAGCCCACAGCCCAAGACAGCAACCTCATCGAGAGCCTCGACGATGCGTTGACCCTGATGGAGCAAAGCGGCAAGAACAACGTCGGTGTGATGTTCGACACCGCCCACGCGATGCACCGCGACGAGGTCCCTACCGATTACATCTACCAGGCCGGCAAGAATCTTAAACACATCCACCTCACCGACAACAACCGCGGGGCCATCGGCGCCGGTTCCATCGATTTTGTGGCAATCATGCGGGCCCTCAAGGATGTTGACTACCAGGGGTACGTCACGATGGAGAACGGTTTCAACTCTCGGGGAGTTCACCCGGATTCCGTGGCCCGGATCTCGCTGGAGGCCCTCAAGGCTATTGAGTCGAAGCTGAAATGAACAACGTGCTCCAAGCCGTTTTGGTCGGCGCTGGCTTTATTGGCCCTCCCCATCTCGAGGCCCTGCGGCGCCTGAACATCAATGTCCGCGGCTTGGTCGGCACGTCCCCCGAAAGCGCCCGGGAGCGCGCCGCGGCCTTGGGTATCGGCCACGCCTATCGTTCGCTCGAGGAGGCGTTGGCCGACCCACTGGCCGCCGTCTTTCACATTGCCGTGCCCAACGATCTCCACTATTGGATGGTGAAAAAAGTTCTCCTGGCCGGCAAGCACGTCGTCTGTGAAAAGCCCTTGGCCCTGAACTCACAAGAATCCAAGGAATTGTTGGATTTGGCCCGAAAGTCAGGAGTCGTTCATGGAGTCTCCTACAACCTTCGCTTCTACCCGATGATTCGCGAGGCCCGAGACCACCTCAGGTCAGGCAAAGTGGGCAGGGTTTTTCTGATTCACGGCTCCTACTTGCAGGACTGGTTGCTGCACGGCACCGATTGGAACTGGCGCCTAGACCCCAAAGTTGGGGGCCCTCTACGGGCCGTGGCCGACATCGGCACCCACTGGATCGATATGGCCTGCCATGTAACAGGACTCAAGGTGGAGGCTGTTTTGGCATCGCTATCCACGGTTCATCCGGTACGCCAACGGCCCATGGCTGCCATAGAAACCTACCAAAGCACGCTCGGGACTGCGGTGGCCACCGAGGATGTATCCATCACCACCGAAGACGTGGCAACGATGCTGTTTCGTTTCGAGGGCGGTGCTCTCGGCTCTCTGGTGGTCAGCCAGGTGAGCGCAGGTCAGAAAAACCGGCTCCGCCTTGAGGTCGACGGTTCCCAATCCTCGCTTTCGTGGGACTCCGAAGAGCCAAACCGCCTCGACATCGGGCACCGCGACAAGCCTAACCAAGTGTTTCTCAAAGACCCGCAGTTGCTTTCGCAGGCGGCCAAAGGGTACTCCTGGTACCCCGGTGGTCACCCGGAAGGCTTCCCCGACACCTTCAAGGGCCTTTTTCAGCAGGTGTATACCGCGGCCGCGCAGGCGCCGAACGTGCGTCCTGAGGCCGACTACCCCACCTTTGAGGATGGGCATACGGAGATGGTTGTGGTCGACGCAATCCTGAAAAGTGCTGCCCTGCAGACTTGGGTCACGCTCGAAAACTTTGAGGCAGGAGAAAAAATATGATCACCATTGTTGCAAAACACACAGTCAGACCCGAGAACATCGAACGGTTCAAGGCCCTCGCCCTCCAGATGGTCGGTCCCACCCGCAAAGAACCTGGCTGCCACCTGTACGTTCTTCACCAAGGGGTGAAAGACCCGTGCGTGCTCACCTTCGTTGAGGACTGGGAGGATCAAGCTTCTCTCGATGCCCACGGGAAGACATCACACTTCACCACCATCGTCCCACAGTTTGCCGCTTTACTGGCGAGGGAACCCGAAATCGACGTCTATCATTTGGTGGAATAACGAGGGCCTCAAGTACCACACAACACAGGCGGCCTTTTTTGTCCCTAGACAGTGCGAAGCTCTTCGTTCAAAATGATCTACCATGAGCGATAAGTTTTCAGGCGACCTCGATCCGGACCTTGCGGCCCTTCTGAATGCGGGGGGCCCTCCTGCGGGCGCGCCGCAATTCGACGACCTTTTCTCCTCCGGAACTCCCAGTGCTTCTGCTGCGATGGAAGCGCCCGACTTCGCCAAGAAGGGCTTTGAGCCGGTTAAGGTCTTTTCCGAGGCTCCGAAACCCTACTTTCAAAACCCCAAGTTCTACAACCTTGTCCTTGCCGACTTAGGAGAAGTCGCCACAAGGGTCCATCAGATTCTTACCGATCTTATGAATGCTCCCGATCCCGAGGCCCGGGGACAAGCCCGGCTCAAGTTCACTCCGGCCTGGTGGACTCTTCTCGACTTGCTGGTCAAAGATCTGTCTGCCTCTGCTCCCGAACCAAAACGTCTGGCCGTGCGCTATGGGGTGCTCCTTCCGACCCTTTTGGCTCCCGAACAGCGGGATCTGTTGGCGTCGATAATTTATGAGAATCGCACCGGTGAAGCCATCCACTACATCGATGAGTGGCTTCGTAAAGTGGGCAGCGGCGAGCTGGCCCCTTTGGCGACCGACGACGAAATCAAGATTGTCAAAAAAGGTTCGGTTGACAACTCGGCTAACCTAGCCCGCTTTGAGAAAGCTCAGGGGCAGTTTCAAGCGCAGTCGAACCTGATCAATATGAAGTTCAGGGAAGTGAAGGAACTTGAGGCCGTGATTGCCAAAAGTTCGGTGGAGTTAGGGCGCCATGACGTGCACCCGAGTTTCGGCAACCTGCCCGACGTGTACAACGGCACCCAAAAGGCGGCCATGATTGCCATTGGGGAAGCCATGAAGACTCTAGGCAGCCTCGACAAGGAACTCGCCCAGTATTTCCGCGACTTGGAACGAATGAAAAGCGACTTGGTGCGAGCCGAGGCTGCCGTCGGTGAATCCGGTGGAGTTGAGGTAGATGCTAAAGCTGTTCTCAAGGAACTCAGCTCTATCCGCCAGATGGCGAAGCTTTCTGTGGGCCGTCAAGGCAACCAATTCCCAGTGCTGATGAAGCAGTATATGCCTTCCCGCCTGGAAGACATCGCTACCCGGGAAAATGTTCTATCGATTATGGGCGAGGTTGAGAGGCTCGACCCGGGACTTTTTCTGCGAGTGTTCAAGAGCAGCAGCAACCGCATAGTGCCCCACGTGATCTTGTTTCCCTCCTTTGGCGACCTTGGGGTCTGTTGGGAGCCTTTTGAGAAATCCAACCGGTCGACGAGCCGCGGCCGCATTGGTGTTCCCATGTACTCCAAGAACCTGAAGAATGCCGTGATGACCGCTCTGGCGGATTTCAGGTGGCAAAGCTCAAAAGAAAAAGGCGGCTACCGCTGGATGGAGGAAGGTCTCAGTGGCTGGTATTATCAAGCCTTTACCGAGGCCGGCCACCGCGGTGACGTGCGCGAGTTTTTCATTCAGGACTACATCCTATGGATCACAAAGGAAAGTGAAGGCACGCAAAAGTTGGATAAGGAGATCCGTGGAATTTTTTGGCGAAACGTGCCCTTCCCTCACGAGGTTCGAGAGCTGCTGCGCAACCGTGGATTTGTCTACAGCGAATTGTACAAAAAAGACCAGAACCGCGGGGTTTCGTAAGTCAGACCTACCCTCACTACAGGTCAGTACAGCTTGCCCTTGAAGATGCGCGGGTCGAGGTAGCGGTCGAGGGGAAAACGATCGCGAATCAGTGCTAGCGCCCAGCGATAAGTGAACCAAGTGGCCAGCAGCGCCAACAGGAAAAGCCCCACCCAAAACCCGACCGCGACAAAGCCCGTACGTACGGGGAGAAAAATGCCAGCAATGCCATGAAAGGCTAGGTAGTAAAAAAACATCAGGATGAGGTTGAACAGGGTGGCTCCCGCCAGAAAGACAATAGTGTAGTGTTTGCGGGTCATTTTTTGCGCATCCCCAGCAGAATTGACAACACGAAGAGAGACCCACCCACGGAAATACAAGCGTCCGCCACGTTGAAAATGGCAAACCGGTCCATTCCAAAGAGCCCGTAAAGCCGGAAACTCAGGAAGTCAACAACACCCTCGGGCCGAAAGATCCGGTCTACTTGATTTCCTAACCCGCCAGAAACGATGAGGGCCAAGCTCCAGCGTTGCAGGGCAGTCAAGCTCGGATCGCGCCAGTAGAAGACGAGAAAGGCACCCATTACCCCCAGAGGGATCACGATGAACAGCGCCATCCTGAGCCAGTCGGGAAGGTTGTTTCCCATCGAAAAAGCAACACCAAGGTTGCGCACGTGGACGAGCCAGAGGAAATCACCGGCAGACGCCCAGCCCACCGTGTTGATCGGTATCCAGGCCACCACGGCCAGCTTGCTCATCTGATCGGCCACCATCAGCACAGCGGCGACTACCAGGGGGAAAGCTCTTTTCATGGGCCAAGGGTATCACAAACCGGTAGGCAAATCCAGAAAGACCGTGGGTATGCCTTTGTCCCGCTGAAGGTGCTGGCCGAGCAGGCGCACACCCCAGGTTTCGGTAGCGTAATGGCCCCCCATGATCACGTTGAGGCCCGCCTCAAGAGCCGGATGATACCAGGTGTGGTCGGCATCACCGGTAATGAACAAATCTAGGCCTTGTTCGATGGCCTGAGAGGTTTCCCGGTTGCCGCCGCCGGAAACGAGGCCAACGGTAGTCACCCGCTCCTTACCGAAGGGGAGAGTCTGAAGGACGGCTTGCCGGCCGTGAAACAGAGTGTCGCAAATCTCTTCAAGACTAAGCGGGCTGGGCAGAACACCTTTGAGACCAATCAGTTTGCCTTTGTACTGGCCAAAACCTTCCAGAGCGGTGAGACCCAAGGCGGCGGCCATGCCGGCGTTGTTCCCCAGAGTTGGGTGCGCATCGAGAGGCAGGTGGCTAGCGAAGAGGGCCAGGTCGTGGTCCATCAGATAGCGAATCCTCTGGTAATGGTCTCCCGAAAGGGCCAAAGGCTGACCCCAAAACAGCCCGTGGTGGACAACCAAAGCCTGGGCTCTAGCAGCTACCGCGCGTTCAAAAGTCTGCAGGCTGGCGTCAACGGCAAAAGCGACCCGGTGAAGGAGTTCCTCGCGGCGGGCTACTTGAAGGCCGTTCAACGAGAGGTCTGTCCCCATCCACGAACGGTGGTCGAGGGTTTCGGTAAGCCAGATATCAAGTTGGTTGAGCGTCATGGGAGAGGAGTATAAATCTCGTTTTCTTGACAGACAACAGGGGCGTCCGTATCCTGAGTTTGAGGTCTCCATGAATCCGTCCGTTTACGAGCTAGCTTATGAAGATCTCCGCTTTGAGTTTCCTTTTCCCGATGTTCCTTGGAATGAGACTCCCTCGAAAGACGTTATAGGCCAACCCCGGGCCATGCGCGCACTGGCCTTGGGCACTTCCATTCAGGCTCCGGGTTACAACATCTTCGTTTCGGGCCCTCCCGGTACCGGCCGCCAGACGGCCGTCAAGAAAATTCTTGGTCAACTTCCTCCCTCCACCACCTTGCTCGATTTGGTCTACGTCAATGCGTTTGCAAAACCAGACAACCCGCGTGCACTTCGCCTGCCCCAAGGCAAGGCCCCAGCTTTCAAACAGCGCCTCCACGAACTGATAGAACTCCTGAAGGCCAGAATCCGACAGGATTTGGCCAGCGAAGTGTATAAGAACCAGCGAGACCAACTGCTCAAAAAAACCGAGTTTGCAGAAACCCGTCAGGTTTCGCAGTTTGAGTCCAAACTTGCCTTACAAGGCTTCAAGATGACCCCCGTGGACGAGGAGGGCCCCGAACCAGGCTCGATGGATATCGTACCCCTTTTCGAAGGCCAGCCGATCAGTTTTGACAACCTTCAGGAACAAGTCACCGCGGGCAAGATCCGGGAAGAGGACTGGAACCGTACTCGGGAATCCTACTACCGCTTCATCGACGAAATGAAATCGCTGTTTGACCGCCTGCGAGAGGCCCGAGCTCTGATGGAAAAAGACCTGCAAAAACTGCAGATTGCCAGCGTGCGCAAGCAAGTGCACCGGCAGATTGGCGCCGTAGCGCGCAGTTTTCCCGACCCGCAAGTCAAGGACTGGCTGGCCTGGCTTGAAAAGGACATCGAAGCCAACCTTTTCCTTTTTACCAGCGACAAACCCCTGGAAGACGGTCAGGGCAACCCTGCGCTCACCCGCTATGCCGTAAATGTGCTGGTCGATCACGGCTGGGAACCCAAACTACCGGTGGTTATTGAAAACCGTCCCACTCCCTCGAATCTGTTTGGAACCATCGAGTCGAGGCCCGACCCTCAAGGCGAGAGTCGCTCGAGTTTCCTGCAAATCAAACCGGGTTCCATCCATCAGGCATCCGGTGGCTATCTGGTCCTTCGTGCCGAAGACATCCTCCACCAAGAGGAGTCTTGGCCCCTGCTCAAGCAGACCCTCCAAACCCGACAAGTAGAAATCCAAGCTGCTACTGGGCCCTTTGGTGCCACAAACCTCCTCAAGCCCCAGCCCGCGGAAGTCGACGTCAAAGTTATCATTATGGGCAATGAAGGGGTTTACGATTTCCTGATCCAAGAAGACCCCGAGTTCGGGCGCCTCTTCAAGATCAGCGCCGAGTTCGACTCGGTGATGGAACTTACCCCCGACACGGTTAAGGAATACCTTCGCTTTATGGACTCGCATCTGGCCCGGCACAAACTACTGCAAATCGACGATTCCGGGCGACGCGAGGTGCTGGAATACGGAGTCCGTCTGGCAGGTCACCGACGCAAACTCAGCACCGAGTTCAGCCGAATTGCCGACCTTCTCACCGAAAGTTGCTACTGGGCCAAGCAAGAGAGCCAACCTTCCATTTCCAAAGAGTCGGTAGCCCGTGCGATAGCCGAACGCAAGTACCTTTTTTCTCTTCCCGAAGAGAAAATGGACGAGCAGGTCCACGAGGGCCAGATTCTTCTCAGCGTGCAAGGTACCGCCGTCGGACAGGTTAACGGCCTGGCAATTCTCGACCGGGGCTCCACTTCCTTCGGCAGGCCCATGCGCATCACTGCTGTCGCTGGCCCAGGGGATGATGGCATCGTGAACATCGAAGGCGAGGCCGGATTGTCGGGTGAGATTCACGACAAGGGTGTGCTCATCCTGCGCGGGCTCATCCGCAACTGGTTTGCCCGTGATTTCCCTCTCAGCCTGTCAGCCAGCGTCGGCTTCGAGCAGAGCTACGGCGGGGTAGACGGCGACAGCGCCAGTTCGACCGAAGTTTACGCCTTGCTTTCGGCAATCAGCGGAGTTGCTCTGCGCCAAGACCTCGCGGTTTCCGGTTCGGTCAATCAAAAAGGCGAGGTTCAACCGGTGGGCGGCATCACCGAGAAGGTGGAAGGTTTCTATTTGACCTGCAAGAAGCAGGGCCTGAGCGGTACCCAAGGTGTTATCGTGCCTTGGTCGAATATTCAAAATCTTGTGCTGTCCAAGGAGCTTCAGGCGGTTGTCCGCGACAAAATGTTCCATATCTACCCGGTGAAAACCATCGATGAAGGGTTGTTCTTGCTTTCTGGCCGAGAAATGGGGAAAATGAACGCTGATGGTCATTATCCGAATCACACGCTCGGTTACAAGATCGTCTCCACTCTTGAGCACATGCGGGAACTCGCTCATCCCAAACAGGAGTAAGTCGTGAAGTTCGAAAAATCGAAAGTACTTCATGCGGCCCGCAACGGCATTCCTCTGGTGATCAAAACGCATTCATTGCCTCCAGAAACCGAGGCCGACCTAGAGGAAATTCTGCAGCTCTACCTCGAAGAGCTCGGACAGGATGCCATAAAGGATCACCTGGCTTATTGCCTCAAAGAACTGACGGTGAACGCGAAGAAAGCGAACACTAAACGGGTGTACTTCAAGGAAAAAGGGCTTAATCTCGACGATCCTGACGACTACGAGAAGGGCATGAAGACTTTCAAGCCAGATACTCTGGGAAATATCAAACACTACCTCGAACTTCAGGAGCAGCAGGACCTTTATATCAAGGTGACCTACCTCATCCGCAATAACGTGTTGCATTTCAGCGTTCGCAACAACTCGCCAATCAAGCCCAAGGAGCTAACCCGTGTATACGACCGGCTGGCACGCTCGAGGGCCTTTGAAAGCATGGAGGAGGCCTTTGCGGAAGTACTAGATGACACCGAAGGCGCCGGTTTGGGTATCGTTATCATGATTCTGATGTTGCGCAAGATGGGACTTACGGAAAAATCGTTCGACCTCAATTCCCAGCATAACGAGACCGTGGCCTCCTTGGCGATTCCGATGAATAAGGTCAAGCTGGAAAAAGTTACCCGGGTAGCCGAAGAAATCATCAACGAAGTCGAGTCTTTGCCGCCCTTCCCCGAGAATCTGCGGCGTCTTCAAGCCTTGCTGAGCGACCCCGACGTCAAGTTTGAACAGTTGGCAAGCCAGCTTTCCAACGATCCTGCCATGGCCTCCGACCTTCTCCGGTACGTAAACTCGGCCAAGTACGGCATGCGCAAGAAGATTGAGACCATTCAGGATGCAATTAAAATCGTCGGCATCCGCGGAATCAAGGATATGATCTATCCCTACGGTGCTCACAAGCTGCTCGATAAGCACATGGAAAAACAGAGTGAACTATGGAAAAATGCCAGCCACGTTTCGGTGTACGCCTCTGAACTCGCGCGCCTCCAAAAGCTCGACAAGGAGGAGCAGAGCCAGGCCCAGACTGGCGGTATCCTGTACAATCTAGGGCAGATCATACTTAGCTTCATCAATCCCGAACAAAGCAAGAACATCATCGATTTTTGCCGAGCCAAAGGCTTCAGCATCGCAACCTTTGACGAGCTGACAAACGCCATCAATCCGACGGAAGTCGGCTACAGGATTGCCCAGAAGTGGGACTTCCCCGAAGATCTTGTCAACATCATCCGGCACCAGAATCAGCCTCAATTAGCTGAGCCCAAGCTGCAGCACATTGTCTGCATCATTCATCTCGCTGGAAGCTTGCTCTCAGTAGAGCACGAATTGTTGTCCTATTTCCAGATTAATACGGTGGTGCTAAAGGCTCTGGGATTGACCGACTTAGAAAAGCTGGAGGAACTGCACAATCTGATCAAGGCAAACTACGAGAAGGTGTTGGGCACCTCTTAGCGTGCGCCTTGACGGACCGCCTCGACTTGCCCAACCTGTTGCTTGCCCGTATCTAGACGGCCGGGAGTTTGTTCAGGAATATTTCTTCGGTGATCAAGTTTCGGCGCAGGAGACCGGTTCCCTCCTCGAGGCCGGCTGGCGGCATTTCGGCTCCTTCTTCTTTCGGCCGTCCTGTGGTGTATGCACGGCGTGTGAACCGCTACGCATCGACGTCCAACGACTTAAACCCACTGAAAGTCAGCGCCGAGTTCTTCGGAAGAATGCCGACGTCGAGTTACGCAGGGTGCCGCCTGTGTACAAACCCGAGTACTTTGCCCTGTATCAGGAACACAGCCAGGAACGCTTTCAAAAAGACAGTGATGCAACCGACTTTGAGGCCAGCTTCTTTTACCCGGCTGTCCCTTCGTTTCTCACCGAATACCGTCTTGATGGCGAATTGGCGGCACTGGGGTTCTGCGACGAATCTGCGGTGGGCCTCAGCTCGGTCTACTTTGTGTTCAGCCAGAAGTTTGCCTCCAGAAGCCTGGGAATCTACAGCGTGCTTCGCGAGTGCCAATTAGCCCGGGAAATGGGCTTGAAGTGGTACTTTCTCGGTTTTTATGTGCGCGGAAACTCTGCCATGGCGTACAAGGGTAGGTTCTTCCCCAGGCAGATTCTCGACTGGCAATCGGGGGAATGGAATTACCGGGAAGACTGAATCAGGGTCGCCAGGACAGCTTCCGACTCGTCCCACAAACGGCCGCCTGCTTCGACCGTAGCCCGCCGGGAGGGAGTTTTGGGTTTTTTCTGGTACCAATACAGCCCGTTTGAGGTACCGCCTTCGGGGCTTTCGGCCAAAAAAAGCGCAGTTTCGGCACCCTTGTCAGGACTGATTCCAAACGCGACAGCGAACAGAAAGGCGTTGTGGTACAAAGCGTCGGCTCCCGAGCCAAAGTTTGTCTTCACGAAGCCCGGGTGAAAAGCATGCGCGGTTACGGTACCACCCGAATGACGGCGCGCGAACTCCTGCACAAACAGAAGGTTGGCCAATTTGGACTGGCCGTACATACCCAGGGTGGGGTAGCGACCGGGGGGCGAGTCGAGCCAGCGGGGAATAGCGCGGGGGGCTGCGGAATGGATAGACGAACTGGTGAACACGATGCGCCCTTGGGGGGCAGCTTGGAGGGCAGGGAAGAGGTGATGCGCGAGGGCAAAGCCCGCAAGATGGTTAACCGCCATTTGCCATTCCACACCTTGGGCGGACAGAATCCGTTTCGAAACCTGTCCACCGGCGTTGTTCCACAACAGGTTGAGTGAAGGCGCCAGAGCGCTCATGCGTTGGGCCAATTCAGCTACGGCAATGAGGGAAAATAGGTCCGCTGAAACAGGTTGGAAGGACCCCTGTGGGACTTCGGCCCGAAGCCGAGCTGCCGCTAGATCTGCCTTTTCGGGAGTCCTCCCGTGAACGAAAACGCGCCAGCCCCGCCGGCCCAACTCCCGAGCCCCGGCAAAACCGATGCCGGAAGTGGCTCCCGTAATCAAAGCCGTCTTTTGAGTTGCCATAAGCGAGAGGATAGGCTTTCCCCATCCCTCAAGCAATGGCTTCCCAGTTGCCCCCTCCAACAACGAGCAAAGCGAAGTTGCCCGCTAGCCATTCGCAACGAGCGAAGTGATGTTGCCAGGTAGCCGTTCGCAACGAACGAAGTGATGTTGCCAGGTTGCCATTCGCAACGAACGAAGTGACGTTGCCCGAGTACCCTCTCCGCAACCAGCGAAGCGAAGTTGCTCGGCGGCCGTTCGCAACGAACGAAGTGATGTTGCCGGGTTGCCATTCGCAACGAACGAAGTGATGTTGCCCGAGGGCCCTCTCCGCAACCAGCGAAGCGAAGTTGCTCGGCGGCCGTTCGCAACCAGCGAAGTGATGTTGCCAGGTAGCCGTTCGCAACGAGCGAAGTGATGTTGCCAGGTTGCCATTCGCAACGAGCGAAGTGATGTTGCCAGGTAGTCGTTCGCAACGAGCGAAGTGATGTTGCCAGGTAGCCGTTCGCAACGAACGAAGTGATGTTGCCCGAGGGCCCTCTCCGCGACCAGCGAAGCGAAGTTGCAAGCTGCTCAATCGCAACGAACGAAGTGATGTTGCCCGAGGGCCCTCTCCGCGACCAGCGAAGCGAAGTTGCAAGCTGCTCAACGCAGGCCGTGACGTCGACGGAGATCGTTGGTTTGGCTAAGCCGAGGGGAGGCGAGGAGCGCAGCATAGCGTAAGCTATGTGAGCCCCGCAGCCGCCCCGAGGCGACGCCAAACCGACGAGATCCTAGACGTCCTGGAGCCAGGAGTGGCGGTCGGGAAGGCGCCCATACTGTATCCCCTTCAGCGTCTTCTGAAGTTCTAGGGTCACCTCGCCGATTTTTCCGCCGTTGAACAAAGCCGTCTTGTGCTTGTGGGTAAGCGATTCGAGGTAGGAAACTCCTGCGGCAGTTCCGGTAACAAAGCACTCGGCACCCTTTTCGATCACTTCCTTGATGGCGAGGCGGCGTTGCTCCACCTTGATGCCGAGGTCGCCGGCGAGGGCAATGACGCTGTCGCGGGTGATGCCGGGTAGGATGGTGTCGCCGAGCTCGGGTGTGACCAAGGTTCCGTTTTTCATCACGCAGAAAAAGTTGCAACTCGAGCCTTCCTCGACGTATTTTTGCTCCACGGCATCGAGAAAAATGGCCTCCATATAGCCGGCTGCCTCAGCCATTTTCTTTGCCAGAATCGGGATGACGTAGTTGGCGTCGCACTTGATCCAGCCTGTTCCTAACCGGTTGGCGCGGACGGACTGCGTGGTTATAGCCGAGCTCGAGCCTTCCTTGAAGTAAGAGCTTACCGGCGTTGCGATCACGACCACCCAAGGAGTGGTCGACAGACCCAAACCAATGGCGGGTTCGGAGTAACTGAAGGGCCGAAGGTAAACTGACGAGGCATTTTGAAAATTGTCACTTTCCCATTCGGGCTCGTAGTCCGGGCGAAAGCCCAAGGCCGCATTGCGGGAGATCACACCTCGCGCCGCCCGCACAAATTGGTCAGCTGGGAAGCCCGGCATCTTCAAACCTTCCATCGACATCTTCATGCGGGCCCCGTTGCGGTCGGGCCGGAACAGCTTGAGGGTACCATCGGGCTGGGGAAAGGCCTTGAGGCCCTCAAAGCATCCCAATCCATATTGAGTGGTGTAATTAACCAGAGGCAATTCGGGAAACGAATTGCGTTTTGCCAACAAGAGCTGTTGATCGGCCGGTGACAGCGCCGCCTCTTCTGCAGGGGTCTTGTGAGGCTTCTCGTCGTAGACCTCGGTCCAACTACCGTTTCCAGCGAATTGGGCCTTGAACACCCACGGATAAATGCTCAAAGAAAACGCCATTCTGCACCCCTTGTCCTCCGATTCTAATCTCCTCCCGGCCTAACGGTCAACGCGCCCTTCCTTTGGTCGTTTGTTTCCCCTATATTGTGGGGCTATGAGTAAAGTTGAGAGCGTCATCATCGTCGGTTCTGGTCCCGCCGGACACACCGCAGCCATCTATGCGGCCAGGGCCAATCTTTCCCCCCTCATGTTTGAGGGGTTCATGGCCGGAGGGATTGCCGCAGGCGGCCAACTAACCACCACCACCGAGGTGGAAAACTTCCCGGGCTTTCCAGAGGGCCTGGGCGGGCCTGAACTCATGGAACGTATGCGTGCCCAAGCTCTTCATTGTGGCACGCGCATCGAAACGGAAACCGTCAGCTCGGTTGACCTGACCAAGCGTCCGTTCCGGGTCACTGCCGATAGTGGCGAATACCTAGCTCAAACCCTTATTCTTGCCACCGGAGCCACGGCTAAGCGCATGGCAATTCCCGGCGAAGACAAGTTCTGGCAACGGGGCATTTCCGCCTGTGCGGTGTGCGACGGCGCCCTGCCCGCTTTTCGCAACAAACCGCTGGTGGTGATAGGGGGTGGTGACACGGCCTGCGAGGAGGCCACTTACCTGACGAAGTTTGGCTCTGAAGTCCATCTACTGGTGAGGCGGGACGTGCTTCGGGCCAGCAAAGCTATGCAAGCCCGGGTGAAGGCCAATCCTAAAATCACCATCCATTGGAACACCGAGGCCGTTGAGGCCGTGGGCGCTGGCAAACTTCTCGATGGGGTCAGGATAAAACACACAACCACAGGAGCAGAGTCTGTGGTTGTCGCTTCGGGCCTTTTTTATGCGATCGGTCACGAGCCCAACACGGCCTTCCTTGCGGGCCAACTGCAACTTGACGACAGTGGCTACGTCATAACCAAACCAGGCACGACGCAGACCTCGGTACACGGGGTTTTTGCGGTAGGAGATGTACAGGACAAGGTTTGGCGTCAAGCTGTAACGGCCGCGGGTTCCGGTTGCATGGGGGCACTCGAAGCCGAACGCTTGCTGAGCGAAGAAGAAGGGGCCTGAAATGAAAAAGAACGTCTCGGTGGCTTCCAAAATCTCGCTGTCGTTTGGCGTTTTGACACTCTTTATCGCCGGACTTTCTTTGGTAGGCGGGTTTGGGCTTCACGAGCAGACAGCCACCGGAAAGGCTCTTTTGTCGGATTCCCTCGGTGGATCCATCCATTTGGCTTCGGCCGAAAAGTCCTTTGTCGCTTACTCGCGGTTAATTTTTAAGCATATCAGCCAGGTTGACCCTAAGCTCACCCAACCCATCGAAGTCGAACTCAAACAGGAACAGCTTCAGGTCGGATCGATGGTCTCCGAGTTCTTCGATGTGAATGTCGATTCCTTACAGAACAAAAAGCTCCGCGCTGTGCAGACCCATCTCGAGACCTATTTTAACGCCGTGCCCGCCGTGTTGGAACTCTCGCGTGCCAACAAAAAGAACGAGGCGTTGGCTCTTGTCAACACCTCCATCGAACCGCTCTATACCCGGCTGATAGCAGAATTGGAAGCTCAAATCGAAAGCCAGCAAAGCGAAGCGAAAGCCATGCAAAACGCGAGTGATTCTTCCTCCACCCTGAGCCAACTGGTATTGGCCATCGTGTCGGTTGTTGCGCTGGTACTTTCCCTCGTGCTTTCTTTCTCCCTCATCCGAATGATCCGCACTCCCCTCAAGCTCTCACTTGGGGTTGCGACCGCCATCAGTCAAGGCGACCTCACCAGTACGATCCACCCCAAGGCTTTGGCTTCAAGAGATGAGTTCGGTCAACTGCTGAATGCTCTGCAAGCCATGCAAAGAGATCTGGCAGAAAATCTGCGTCGAATAGACTCCAGTTCCGACACTCTGAGTGAAGTGGGCCGGGAACTCAGTATCAGCCTCGAGAATGCATCGAGCTCGGTTGAGGATATCGGTACCAGCGTCAACGCCATTAACGAACGGGTCATTAATCAGAGCGCCAGCGTCACAGAAACTTCAGCCACCATCCAGGAAATCGTAAGAAGCATAGAGGGCCTTGAGCGCGACATCGGCGAACAGGCAACGGCTGTGACCCAGTCTTCGGCATCCATCGAGCAGATGCTTTCGAATATCCAGTCAGTGACGAGGAATATCGAACAAATGGGCGGGGAGTTCGTCAAACTCACCGCCTCCAGTGACGACGGCAAGGCTCGCTTGGTCACCGTCACCGAAAAAATAAAGTCGGTCAGCACCCAGAGTCAGAAACTGCTCGCCGCCAACAACGCGATCAAGAGCATCGCAGCCCAGACCAACCTTTTGGCCATGAACGCTGCTATCGAGGCCGCACACGCCGGGGATGCGGGCCGTGGTTTTGCCGTGGTCGCCGATGAAATCCGCAAGCTGGCCGAAATGTCGTCGAAACAGTCCGGCGACATCAGCAAAGACATTAGCTCGATTCTGAAGGAAATGTTGCTCGTGGTGGAAGCCTCGCAGTCGGCTGAGAACTCCTTTGGTGAGATTTTGGCCAACATCGAGATTCTCGGCCGTTACGAAAACGAAATCACCAATGCCATGCAGGAGCAAAACCAAGGTAGCCGCCAGATTCTGGAGGCTCTAGGCCAAATCAATAGCATCACGAACCACGTCAAAGACAGCAGCTACCAGATCACCGAGGGAAGCCGCAACATCAGTTCGGAAATGCACAACCTGGCGGGAGTTAGCGAGCAACTATCGGAGAGCATGCACCTCATCGAAGAAGGCACGGCCCGCATTCAGGACGCGACCGACACTCTCGCATCGGTGGAACGCAAGAATGCTGGGCAAATCGCCGTCTTGGCAGAAGTCGTGGGCAAGTTCCAGCTTTAGGAAACCGACGGGCTACAGCCCCGCAAGACGGTGCTGGCCCCGATCAAAGGTTTCTGTGCACCACTGTGGCGCTGGCTTGGTGGGTTGCGTTTACGGATATTTCCGTAATCTGAACATGTGGCGGAGCAAAGGCGGCGTAGGTTACCAAGGCTGCGATGTCTTGCGCTTTGAGCGGTTCAATGCCGTTATAGACGGCTTTGGCGCGGGCTTTGTCTCCGTGGAAGCGAACTTCGCTGAACTCCGTCTCGACCATTCCAGGCTGGATAAGTGTGACGCGAATCGGATGTTTCACCAGGTCGAGGCGCAAACCGTCGGTAATCAACTTCACAGCGGCCTTGGTAGCGCAATACACGGCCCCATTGGGGTAAGCGGCTATACCTGCAAGCGAGCCAAGATTGATCACGTGTGCACGTGCGGTTGGATCACTCTTCAACCGGTGGAGCATAGCTTTCACGATGGGACGGCTGACCCACAGGAGACCCTTCATGTTAGTATCGATCATTTCATCCCAATCATCAGGGTCGTTTTCGGGGAAAGGTTCCAAACCGCTGGCCAAGCCGGCGTTGTTCACCAGTACGTCAATTTCGGGAAACTTTGCGCTCTCGAGAAGTCCTTCGGCTTGGCTTCGAACCCGAAGGTCTGCCACGACTGTGGTTACGGCTACTTGATGTACGGAGCTGAGTTCAGAGGCCAGCTCCTTCAGGCGCTCGGCCCGCCGGCCCACTAGAACCAAATGGGCCCCCTTGGCCGCAAAGGAACGGGCGCACGCTTCACCAATGCCCGAGGTGGCGCCGGTAATTAAGACCGTCATACTTTGGCCGGGATCACCCAGATTTTGAGTTTGGGTGAAATTTCGAGGGTTCTGAGGGCGCGCAGATTCCAGTGGTTACCGGCTTTGGTAGGCACATCCTTTTGAAGAAAGGGAAACTCGCCAGGACGGGCGAGGTACTTTTCTTTGACTTCCGTGTGCTCTAGGCCGGTCTCTGAAAACGCAGAAATATCTTCGTACCAAAGTCCAAACACCATGAGCAAACTGGCGCTGCTCACCATCCACCAAGCGTAACTCATACCAGCATAGGACTCTACCAAGTTTCCCGATTCCAAAGAGGACCGCAGTTCCTTGAACACGTCTTCCAGGTGGTGGTAGGCGTCGTTGAAGTCCTTGTCTCCGGCCCATTCCAAGTTTTTTTCGGTAACGTTGGCGGTGAACAACCCGTGTGATCGGTCACTGAGCCCCATCACCTCGTATTTCGGACGCCACCCATCTCCCCAACCGAGAAAGCGGCTGAGGAAGTGCCTAGCAATAATCCCCTCAGGACCAAGCTTTTCGGAAAGCGACTGGCCCCAAAAGAACGGGTTACCCGTATCGTGGGTATCGATGGCGTAGGCAATGGAAAAAGGACTTTTACGCCGGTGATTAAGGACTTCCAGAACACCCTGAAGACGGAAGGATTTCTCGAGATATGGCTGGCCTACGGTTTCGAGCATGTCGCTTCCCATCATAAGGTCGTAACCTAGGGCAGCGTACTCCTCCGCCTCATTGCCCATTCTTTCCGCTAGGTGGGCAATGAAAGGCTTTCCAGGACTCTTGGAACGGCGGATGAACTCAGAAAGCACGGCGGGAGTGGGGCGGTCAGAAAGGGGCCAGTTGGAGTCGGAGTCAAACAAAGAGTCAAATACGTGATCGACGCTGTCGTGGCGCACAAAGTCAAAATGGTGCCGGTCGCGCCAGTGCAGGAAAGCGTTGCAGAAGAGGTCGAGGGCCACTGGGTTGGGTTCGGGCTTCTGCTGGAATGCTGTGCCTTGCAGCGGTACGTTGTAGTAAAAGGCGTAGGGCGTGACGATGTGATACGCGTAGGCCGACGAGTCGCCTCCATGACGGTTGGTATACTGGAACAGCGGGTAGTTGTCCTGCTTGTTATAGCCGGCAAAACACGGCAGGCCCAAGGAGTCCCAGGCATGAGCGGGAACCGTCCAGTAGCCGGCCTGAATGAGAAGGCGTATGGCCTCCTGGAAGGCAACACGTTTACGGGCCAGAATCTCAACCGAATCGTTCTCTTCTTCGTCAAACGTATGAAACGAGTGATCCTTGAGGAAGCCGGTAACCAAGGCCCTCACTTCGGCAGCCAGTTTCTCCTGTACCTCACGGGCATAAATGGCATCGGGAGTCTGCATGCCGTCGAGCCAACTCTTGTCTTCGGGAAACAGCTTGATCCAGCGAAACGCTTCGGGAACCTCGAGAACTGGAATGGAATACTGCGCCGTATGCGGCTCCAGATCAAAACCCACGCGCTTGCCCAGAGCGTGCGCTGCCTGGATGAAGGCGTCGAGCTGCAGGGGTGCACGAAGGCCCCCTTCGAGCAGTTTCGGGTGCAGTACCTGTGGCGCAATGGTTTTCAGGCTGCGTATGGCGTATACCGTACCGAACTCATATTCGGTGAACGGAGCAAGGTGAAGAGCTTTGACCCTCAGGCCAGGGAGAAGCTTCGCGGCCTGCAGGAAGTTTCCGAACTCCTCGCCTAATCCGGTAGCACGCACGTTGATGAAACACGCCGAGGAATGCGATAGCCAGCCTGAGTCTGCCTGGTCGGCTACGGGGCTCACAGGCACCTTGTTGTCCATCATAATGCGGTAAAACATCGTGATAACTTCATCCGATAGGCCCAGCAGGTCCTTCTGAGTCCGATCGAGGTGGCCTTTCTTGCGGTACTCGGCGAGCAGCTCCTCTGCTTGGGACCGGTGTTCGGGGCGCGGGGCAAGGATGTCGGCAATCTTGTTCCAAACGGGCATGGGCACTCCTACGGGTGAACCGCCTTAGTCTAACGTTTTAGGTGTGCTTTTTCAATGAGAGGAGTCCTTCAGACCCTCCCGATAATCCTCTAGGTAGCGGGAAAGTTGCTCGCTCTTGTCTTTGAGGGTCAAGAAATAGCCTTCCTTTTGGCCGTCAGAAAGTCCCTTGATTTTCGCGAGGTCGATCTGCATCTGCTGCAGGTTCTTCACGCTGCTGGCTAGGCGCAGGCCGAGGATTTCTTGCTGCTCGGCAAGGTCGGCAAACGACTTCTTCTGGCTGTCGATTTCACCCAGCGACCGCTCATACTCCGACTTCAGCACCATGGAGCCCGAACCCTCAATTTTGCGTCGAAGAACGACTTCCTCGGCCTCCAGCTCTGCAATACCAAACGATGAGACCACCCTGCCGATTTCCTTTTCGATGGCCGAAAGCTCGCTGATTTGCTTCACATAGTTGTCGAGGCTAACCGACATGTCCTCACCAAAAGGATTGCCGCCTTTCAGACCTTGCGCCTGGCTGAGAATGGAATCCCGAAGGGCGCGAGCCTTGGTCACCACCGAATCTTCAGCCTCACCAAAGGCCTGAGGCACCGACTTTTTATCCGACGAGTTGAACTTTTTTTTGGCCTCAAGATAGCCGGGGAGTCGCCCCAGGACTCCTAAAGCCATACCCGCAATGGCGATGAGGTGCCATGGGAAGCCTCCCCCCGTGACAACCCAAATGGCCACCAAAAGAACACTCACCGCCGTGTTGACGACAACCTGAGTGTCAAACGAAGTACGGCCGTCCTGAAAAGTGCGCAACACCCGGTAATCTTGGTCGTCCATATCGTTAATCGGCTCAAGTTCAGCCACAGTTTTGCGGAGGGCTCTGAGCTGCGCCCAGTGGCTTGCGAGGCCTATGCCCCAGCCGAACAAGGGGTAAACAAACCACGGGTAGGCTTGTAAACCCATCTCCTGGGTGAGGTAGCAGAGGAACACCAAAAACACGTTGACCCCAACAAACGAACTGAGGTGGCTAGCCCAGCCGCCGCGGACTTTTTCCGCTTTTCGGTTGCGTTTCTGCTTGTAAACCTGAAAAGCGGACGCTGGGCTGCCATCTTTGTTTTTGAGCTTTGATGCCGGGGCTTCAAAGAGCTCCTCGAGAAGCTCGGTTGCGTCAGGATGCATGCTGATGTGTTGCTTGAGCGTGTTCCACTCTTCCTTGAGATCCCGGAAATTGGGCGGCGGGCCCATGGAAGCAGGCGGCGAGGAGGCAAGGCGGTTCTCAAGGGGCTCAGGAGTTTCAGTAACCTTGGGCTCTTTTTGTGACCGCTGGAACTGCATCGAGTTGTTGTCTTCCCCGCCCGGAATGATCTCGTAGGCGTAGACTTCGCGAGTAATGTTCTTGAGGTGCACTTGACCCATGCTCTCAACCTTCATCGGGATTTTCCCCGAAACTTGGCTGTACACCTCGCGGCTAATGGTGATGTGACCCGGCTTTGTCGCTGACTGCAAGCGGCTGGCGATGTTAATGCCCTCACCTAAGGCGTCGTTATCGTAGAAGTAGATGTCGCCAAGATGCAGTCCGATGCGCAAAGTGAGAGGCTTGCCGATCTTGGCCTCGTTGTACTCGGCAATGCTGTTTTGCACGTTGAGCGCGCAGTGCACCGCATCGAGGGTGGTGTTGAACTGCGCCAGAAAGGCATCACCAATGGTCTTAATCACACTGCCCCGGCACTTATCGACCTGCTCTCGGACCAGCTTATCGTGAAAATCGAGGGTTTTGAGCGTGCCTAGCTCGTCTTCCTCCATCATCCTGCTGAACCCTACGATGTCGGTAAACATAATGGCAGCGAGCCGGTAGTCCGTGTGTTCCATGGCCACCATGATGGAGCGCGCTTCGGCGTCGGGTCAAGGCTCAGTTTGACGGGGTGCTCGAAGCCGCAAGTTGGGCCTCGGCCAACCGAGCTGCGGCCAACTGACTTTCGACTGTCTGGCGGCTTATGGTAGTCAGGGAGTTGAAAGGAAACGTCAACGCCTGCTCAAGAAGCTCGACGGCAGTTTCCGGATTCTCCAGTTTCAGCGCAACCAACGCTGCCCCATACCAAGCCTCGGGAAACTTAGGTTCCAGTTCCAGCAGGGCCTCGTAAGCTTCCTGGGCTTTTTCGAGGTTGCCTCTTTTGAATTGTAGTGAGGCGTAGTTGTCGAGAATCACCTTGCCGCTCGGCGCCCATTCAAGGGCTTCCAAGCACACCTCTTCGGCGAGGTCGAAATCGCCTTTTTCGAGCAAGAAGCACCCGAGATTGCCATAAAGAGTGGTGGTTTTGTACCCTTCGGCGCGCAAAGCGAGCAAAAGTTCTATGGCCTCTTCCAGCCGTCCTTGGTTGTAGAGCACCAGCGACTGGTAGCTCTGAGTGAGGTTCAAGTCGGCAGGCTTTGGTTTTTTCCCCCTCCGTCCTATGGCAGCGAACTCGCTGAGAATCTGGTCGGCCTCGTCGGTTTTCCCTGCTTTAAGCAACTGGTAGGCATAGCTGGCCACCATGTTGGCGTTCAGTTGGCGCAGCTTCCAAGCCTCGGCAAACCACTTGAGGGTGGCAGTCTCATCCTTACGTAGAAACGCTCGGTTTGCAAGAAACAGGAAAACTACCCCTCGACGCCAAAAAAGCAGCGCAGCGAGCACCAGGAAAATTACGAGTAGCAGGTCCATTGCGGGAGTTTAACACAGGGTGAAAAGATACTTTCGCTTGGCCGCTTTGCTCGCGCTATCGTGTTCGCATGAGCATCGAGTTCGAGGGCAAGGCGTTCGACTACCTTCAGTTACGGCTGGGGATAGGTGGACTCAGACGTTGAACCTAAAGTGCATGATGTCCCCGTCTTGCACGAGGTATTCCTTCCCCTCAATGCGCAATTTGCCCTTGGAGCGGAGCTCGGTTTCGGAGTGGTGGGCCATGAGGTCGTCATAGTGGTACACTTCGGCCTTGATGAAGCCTTTCTCAAAGTCGCTGTGGATGACCCCGGCGGCTTGGGGAGCCCGGTCGCCATTGTGGAAAGTCCAGGCCCGCACCTCGGTTTCACCGGCGGTAAAATAGGTGCGCAGGCCCAAGGTGCGGTAGGCGGTGTGGATAAGCTTCGACAGACCCGACTCCGCCATCCCGGCTTCCTCGAGGAACATTTGGCGGTCTTCTTCGGTGTCGAGGGCGGCGATGTCGGCTTCTAACTTGCCGCAGAGCACCAAAAACTCGGCCCCCTCGGCCGTGGCCACCTTACGCAAGTCAGCTACGTAGGCGGGCTCGGTTTTGAGGCCCGCTTCGTCGACGTTGGCCACGTAGATCATGGGTTTGAGGGTGATGAGAAAGAGGTCGCGGACGGTGGCTTTTTCTTCAGCGCTTAGTCCCAAGCCACGGGCCGGCTTGCCCTCATCGAGCCAAGCTTTGAGTTTCTCGAGCACGGGGAGTTGGCTGCTGGCTTCTTTGTCTTGCGCTCGGGCCAGCTTTTCCACCTTGGGAATGCGTTTGCTCACTGACTCCAAATCGGCTAGGGCTAACTCGAGGTTGATGATTTCGCGGTCGTCGAGAGGGTTTACCCGGTTTTCCACGTGTTCGATGTCGGCGTTCTCAAAGCAGCGCACCACGTGCAAAATGGCATCGACGCCCCGGATGTTGGCCAAAAACTGGTTGCCCCTCCCCTTGCCCTGGCTGGCGCCCTTGACGAGGCCGGCGATGTCGACGATCTCGACGGTGGCGGGCACCAGTTTCTGGGGTGGAATGTACTCGGCAATTCTCTTCAGGCGCGAATCGGGCACGTCGACAATGCCGATGTTGGGGTCGATGGTGGCGAAGGCGTAGTTCGCAATCAAGGCTTCGGCCCTGGTAAGGGCCGAAAAAAGGGTAGACTTGCCCACGTTGGGCAGACCGACGATGCCACAGTTCAGACTCATGGCCCGGAGTGTAGCCAAAACGGCGCGGTGGGGGGAAGCCCCCCACCGCTCAGGAACCCTCCCGCTTCAACCTCTTCGCGATTCTCTCCACATTCTTTTTAAACTTACTTGACATTACTAGGTTACTACAAGTAAGTTACCTACACAATAAGGAGTCTGATGATGTTGAAAATTGCTGTGATTGCAGGAAGCACCCGCCCGGGCCGCAAAGCCGAAACCGTTGCCAAGTGGGTGATTGAGCATGCCGCCAAGCGCGGGGATGCCACCTTTGAACTGGTCGATCTGGCCAGTTTCCACCTCCCCATCCTCGACGAAGCCATGCCCGCCTCCATGGGCCAGTACGCGCACCCACACACCAAGAAATGGGCCGAGACGATTGCGAAGTACGACGGCTTTGTGTTTGTCACCCCCGAGTACAACCACAGCATTTCTGGCGCGCTGAAAAACGCTCTGGATTTTATTTACCAAGAATGGAACAACAAAGCCGCTGGTATTGTCGGTTACGGTGGACAAGGGGCAGCTCGGGCCGTGGAGCACCTTCGCGGTATCCTCGGTGAATTGCAAATCGCCGACGTGCGTTCGGCCGTTCACCTGTCGATGATCAACGATTTTGAAGGCTGGACGACCTTTAAGCCCACCGCTGCTCTCGAGGCTCCGCTCAAGGCGATGCTCGATCAGGTGGTTTCGTGGTCGACCGCTCTCAAGACGGTTAGGAAGTAACTGGCTAATCAATAAAGCCCGGGAGGATGGCCCCCAGAATCTCCCGGGTGATGGCATACAACGGAGGTACCCCCTCCGTTGCCGTCAAGGGGGCGGAAAGGCGCTCACCGGCGTGAAGCGGCACATCGCTCACGTAGTAAAAATACCGCTGGGTGACTTTCGGATCAAGAACGCCGAGTTCAATGAAGTCGATTACCTTGCGGGCGTAATACACCCCTTCCATTTCCAGGCCGATGCACTTCCAGATATTGCGGTAGAAATGCAGCAGGGGCCGATTTTGCAGCAACGTCCCACCGACCGTCAACAAAGGGCCCACATGCAACTCGCTGCGTTTCAAGCGGTTGGCTAATCCCTCGAGGGGTGCCGGAGCGGGTAACGGATGAAACGCATCATCCGACTGAAGCACGAAGGCTGTGGGCACGAGAATATCGCCCCGCTTGCCCACCAAAGAACCGGCCTTGCCCAAGACGTTCACGCTCCGTATGTGCTTGTGAAAAAGGGTGATGAGGTTATAGATGATTTCCTCAGCCTGCTCGCCAAAGGCATAGTCAATATTGACCAGAAACTTTCGCGTTTCTCCGGCGTGGCCTAGCTTTTCGGTGTCGATCAGCTGCACGGCAATACCGGTGGTTGACTGGTCGCTGAGGGTGAGAATGCCCCAACTTCGCTCGCTTTCGGCGCTGGCTACGCGCTCTGGATGAGCCCGGATGTAGTCAGGCAAAAGCGCATAAAGCTTGTCGCGCGGGTTTTCCCAGTTCTCGGCCAAAAAGGGGTGACCACTGGAAGCCGCCCACGCCATAACCTCCGATTCCAGGTGCCGGGGCCAAGGTGAAAGGCAGTTAGTCACCGAGTGGGTGTTGCTCGAAACAATGTGCACTTCCCAGTCTTCGGGAAAGTCCCAAGGGTCAACTCCTGAAAGTTCCTTGACGGCACGGCTAATCTGGTTGGCCCACTTTTCGCTACGTCGGCTGTTGTAGTTCTTGAGCTGACGCTCTACTTGAATGCTCCAGTCTTCATGGTGAACCATGACCTCGCGGAGTCTTTGAAGCAACTTGTTTCCCCAAATTGACTTCAGCCCGTCCCATTCTACTTTGCCAAAGGCACGTTCCAAGGGAATTAGGGGCTCGGAGTCTCCCTGGCCGAGCAGTTGCTCCACGAGCATTGGATCGTGGAGGCGGTGGCGAATCTTCTGGGCTTCTAGGGAAAACAGGCACAGATTGGTGAGAAAATCCAGAATGTCGGAAAGACCGTTTCGCAAGAGAACCATGTTCTTGCCCGGTAGCATTTCCCAAACGTCGCGTCGGCGCGCGGCCGAGGCCACTTTTGGAAACAGATGGGAAGGCGATGGGTAGAGAGCAGGAAGGTCGTCGGTAAAATACCAAGAAAGGGTGCTCGTTAGGTTGTCGGGTAACCTCGGAACAGCATAGGCCAGGGCACCGAGGTCGAGGGCCGTGGCCTCATTCGCACCCGGATGGAGGGCCGGTTCCAAGGTGCGGTAGAGGCGGATCAGCTGCGGTAAGTTGAAACTTCCTTGTGCCAGGGAGCGTGCCACTTCGGCAGTGAAGTTTTCTAACGGGAGAAACACTCCGTGCTTATCTCGCAAGATGGTCCCGAAAGCCTGAGCGAAGACGTTGTTACCATGGATGAGCTGGAGCAACCTCTCGGATCCCAAGACCCAGCAACGAGCCTCGGTGACGGCACGGGCGCCGTGGGTACGGCCTTGACTGAGAAGGGCTGCCCGCTCGCCGAAGTAATGCCCTGCCCGAACCACGTTGCCGGGCCTGACAAAGGAGTGTTGCTCGTAAATGAGTTCCACCTGACCCTCTTCCAATAGGTAGATTTCGGTAGAATAGTCACCGGCCTGAAATAGCTTTCCCTTCGCAGGAGCCTCGATGCAGACAAGCTCGGAGGCTAGTTGGTCCTTCTCGGCTGGAAACAGGAAGCGGAAGGGCACGACGAGATCGAGCAAGCGGCGGGGATTTCTTTCCATAGATTCAGTTTAGGTTGCCACTGAAGTTCCCACCAGTACCTTGGCCTCATCGAGAATCCTGCGGTAGACGCTGGCCATAGCCACTCGGGAGGCCTCGGTTGGGTTCATCCAGCATCCTATCCAGTTTTCCGGCAGAGGTGGGTCGCCAGAATCGGACCACGGAATCAACAGCGGAGAAAGTGTGTCTTTATAGCGAGTATAGGCGTGAACGCGGGTTGTCAGGTTTCGGGCACCTTCCGAAGTATGGCCAGGGGTTTTGCCGGGTTCCAGCGGTGGAAAAAGCCAAAGGGTCGAGAAGCGCCCCTTCAGCGGCCGAGCCAGCCAGAACTGTTCCTGCTTCCAAAAGACGCCGACAACGGTGGCTTTTTCCGTCACGGTTCGTTCCTTCGCAGCGGGAATCGAGGCTGTGAGTCCACGCTCGCGCGAAAGGCAGGCCGAGGCGAGGGGGCATTCGCCGCAGGCCGGGTTGCGGGCGGTGCAAACCAACTGGCCCAGTTGCATGATTCCCAGATTGGAGGCTCTGCTGTTGGGCCCGTCGATGAGGGTGGCCCAGAGCGCGCGCCATCGGGCCTCGATGCCACTGGTCCACTGGGCTTCGGCCCCTAGCCGCAAAAACACCCTTTTCAGGTTGGCGTCGAGAGTGAGGGCTGGCTGATCAAAGGCGAAGGCCAAGAGTGCCGAGGCGGTGTAATCACCTATTCCGGGCAAACAACGAAGCTCCTCGTAGTCCGCAGGCAGGGTGAACCTTCCCGAGGCCACGAGTCGGCAGGCTGCCCGGTGCAAGTTTCGGGCGCGGCTTGCATAACCCAAACCTTCCCAGGCGGCCAAAACTTCGCTCTCGGGGGAGGCGGCCAAGGCGGCAAGTGTTGGCCAACGCGCCATCCAGCGGATGTAGGGTGCAACCGCAGCTGTGACGACGGTCTGCTGAAGCATCACCTCAGATATCCAGACGGCGTAGGGGTCTTTGGAATCTGACCAAGGAAACGGGCGGGCCTTCGCCTGAAACCAGTCGCGGACGCTTTGCAGGAGCTCCCTGCTCATAGCAGTCAGGGATGGAGGACCCAAAGCAGTTTGCCCTGATGGGGTTCAAAACCCGTTGGAAAGCCGATGGCGTACAAGCTCGGAGTGTGAAACTCGACTCCGGTTTTCAACTCAGGCATTAGCAACCATTGGCAAAGCTCGGTGACCAGCGGGTTGTGGGAGTACAGAACTGCGGTTTTGATCCCCTGTGCTTCCCAGGCTTTGAGCTCGGTGACGAGGTGTTGCAGATCGGCATTTGGAAGCAGGGAGTGAGTTTCCTTCCGTTGGACATGCGGTACAGCCTCGGCAAAAAGATCAGCGGTCTCGCGGGCCCTGAGGTAGGGAGAACTGAGGGCCAGCTCAGCTTGGTAGCCTTTTTCCTTCACTTTTGGCACCAAATCCTGAATACGAGCCCTTCCCACTTCGGAAAGGGCCCGAAAGCGGTCACCCTTGGGATGGCTATCAACGGCTTTGCTGTGCCGAACGACCAGCAATTGAATCAAGGGCATTTCAGCGTCCGTACAACTTGGTCATGCGGTTGTATTTGTTGGCCAAAGAAGCGCTCAGTTCAGTCTCACGCACGCGCCAGCACCAGTTTCCACCAAGGGTTGAGGGCGTATTCATGCGGGCCCAACTAGGCAGATTGAGCAGATCCTGCATGGGAATGATGGCGTAGAGCGCGGTAGAACTAATGGCTGAGCGGATAAAACCCCACGCCAAGTCCTCGAGGTGACCATCAACGTACTCTAAGGAGTACTCCTGATCGGCGGCGGAAGCCGCTTCATACCAACCGCGTGAGGTATCGTTGTCATGGCTTCCGGTATAGACCACACAATTGGTAGCATAGTTGTGCGGTAGGAAGCCGTTCTCGCCGTTGGCACCTGCTTCGGCCGAGTCGAAGGCAAACTGCAGGATTTTCATTCCGGGAAACTGGAAGGTATCTCGCAGTCGTTCTACTTCGGGCGTGATGACGCCCAGGTCTTCGGCCAAAATGGGCAAACTTCCCAACTTGGACCGAATGGTTTCGAAAAACTCCATCCCCGGAGCCTTGACCCACCGGCCACCAATGGCATTTGGGGCGTTGCCGGGGATTTCCCAATAGGCCTCGAAACCTCGAAAATGGTCAACTCGGATAAGGTCGACAAGCTTGAGGGTAGCTTGAATGCGCGCCATCCACCAACTGAAGCCGTCATTTTTCATTTCGTCCCAATTGTACAGCGGGTTTCCCCACAGCTGGCCCGTTTCTGAGAAGTAATCCGGTGGAACTCCTGCCACCACAAGGGGTTGACCGTGGTCGTCGAGCTGGAAAAAGCGGCGGTTGGCCCACACGTCCACCGAGTCGGCCGCCACAAAAATCGGAATGTCGCCAATGATGTGGATTCCTTTTCCATTGGCATAAGACTTCAACGACAACCACTGTTGGAAGAACCAGAACTGGAGAACTTTCTTAACAGCAATCGACTCAGAGAGCTTGGTACGCCATCGGGCCATAGCCTCGGGCTCCCGCAAGCGAATATCGAGGTCCCAGAAGTTGCTCCACATCTTGCCCATGAGGCCTTCGGAGTCGGCTTTCTTCTGATATTCCGCCTTGATGGCCATGAAGAGCGTGAAGTCTTCCAGCCAACTGGCTTCCAAGCGGCAAAAGGTTTCGAAAGCGGCCAGCGACTCCCCCTTGGCATTGCGTAGAAAGTTCAGGGCAGCTCGGTCGAGCAGGGGAAACTTCCAAAACTGCACCCACCCGTAATCGATCTTCAGCGGATCAAAGCCGGGCACCTCTCCCAACTCCGCCTTACCGAGCCAGCCCTCGTCAACCAGCTTTTCAAGGCTGATTAACAGCGGGTTGCCCGCAAAAGTGGAAAACGAAGCATAGGGTGAGTCGCCGTAGCCGGTGGGCCCCAACGGTAAAACCTGCCACAGTTTCTGTCCCGACTGGAAAAGGAAGTCGACAAAGGCAAAGGCCTTGCTGCCTAGATCACCAATCCCGTGGGGTCCCGGCAAGGAAGTAGGGTGCAACAGGACTCCAGCCTCACGTCTTTTGCTCATGGAAGGCTCCTTTCTACTTGCCGTGGCACAACTTATATTTCTTGCCACTGCCACAGGGGCAGCTTTCGTTCCGGCCTACCTTGGGGGTGTCGCGTACAATGCGGGTGGGAACCACGGTGCCTTTGTCGTAGAACCACTGTCCTGCCGTCTTTTTGAACTCGGCGAGCTCGTGGTAGTCCTCTTTCAGGCCCTTGCTGGAGTAGCTGGCGATGAAGTCCACTTTGCCCCATTCGTCGGTGGGGCCACCTTTTTCCCGGCCGACAATCTTGAGCCCGAGCCACGTCGATTCCTGACTCCATTTGCGGGTCTCATCGATAGAAACCTCATCTCGCTGGTCGCGTTCGTGGGTCCGTTCTATAAAATCGATTTCGCCTTTGACGTATGAGGAGTAGCGGGCCCGCATGAGGGTCTCTGCGGTAGGCGCATCCTTGCTTCCCTTGATAAACGGTTCACAGCAGGCGTTGTAGGTCAGCCCCGAGCCACACGGACATTTTTCCAAATGAGCATCCTCCCGATTCCATCGGTAGGGTAAACCTTACACCGGTTTAAAGGCGGTCTGCAACTAAAGTCAGGACTTCTTGGGCCTCGAGGATTTTGACCCAAGGATTCGTCCCTTCGGTTTGTACCCCGGGGGTTAGGGAAGAAAGACAGTTGCCAAGGTGAAGTAGGCCAGAATGGTGCACACGTCGGTGAGAGCCAACACGAGCGGACCCGCCGCAATGCGTGGTTCCACTCGCAGCGCCTTGAGCACCCAGGGCAAAACCAAACCGATCATGCAGGCTCCGAGAACGGAACACGCGATGGCCCCAAAAATGACAGCCGAAACTTCAAGACGCGACTCGAGGAGGAAACTTAACCCTCCGACTATGAGGCCCATGGGGATGCCGAGCAACAGCGCAACAACCCCCTCGCGTACCAGGAGTGTCGGATAACTTCGGCGTTCCTTCCGCGGCTTGTGGAGCTCCTGAAAGCTAAAGGTCAAACTTTGGATGGAGATGCTTTCACCCAGGGCCAGAACGAGGGCAATGAAGAAACTCAGGATGATGTTGTTCTCCAGCGTGCCTGCGAACCGGCTTGACAGCCAAGCACAAAGGAACCCGCTGGCCACTGTGGGAAGCAACCAGGGGAATCTGGCCTTGAAGACGTCCATCAAGGTTCCTGTGCGGAGGGCCTCGAGCCGCACGCCGATGGTCTGAAACATTTCTTCGACAAGGGCCTTATCGCCGTGGTCAATGTTTTCGCCCGCAAACGCCTGCAAATCAAGAACCCCGGCTATTGTCCCATCGGAGCGCAGGGCCGGAATAGCCAGAAACTTGTGGTTGGTGAAGGCCCGGGCAGCCTGCTCCATGGTCGCCTCGGCACTCACGGTGACAAGATTGCGTATCGCTAAGTCGGCAAGTAGTTTGCTAGGCGCCGCATGGAGGAGGCTGCGCGCGGGAATCACTCCCACGAGTTTCTGAAGTTCGTCGACGGTGTAGTAGTAGGAAATTTTACGATCATCGCCCACCCTGCGGATCTCTTCGAGGGCACGCTCAGAGCTCCAACTTTGGAGTAGCGCCAAGTAGTCGGAATGCAGGTGTGCTGAAACAAGGTCGGTCAGCGTCGAAGTGGGTTTCTCGGCCATGCTACTATTCTAGCATGCGCCCCGGCGAAACCTTCCCGTTCTTCACTCCCTCGGTCCCGGGACTCGAGCCGTGGCTCAAATACGAACTCAACACTCTGGGGCTCAAGCCGTTGGCCGAGGAAGGCGGTTTTTTCTGGCGCGGAACTTGGCGGGATCTCTACCGAGCGAACCTGATGCTCCGTAGCGCGGGCCGTATTCTGGTGCGAATGAAGCAATTCACCGCCCTAAGCTTCGCTGAGTTCGAAGCCGAAGCCACCTCACTTCCCTGGCACTGGTTCGTCGGTGGTAAGGGAACCTCGCTCAAACGGGCCTTCAAGTTTAAGATCACTTGCACCAAAAGCAAGCTCTACCACGAGGATGCGCTCGCTGAAAGGCTGGGGCGGTGGATTACTGAGGCCACCGGAGCCGGTTGGTTCCCGGGGGCGGCCGATGTTGATGCCCAGATTTTTGTGGTACGGGGCTTTCACGACAAGTTTATCATCAGCGCCGACAGCACCGGAGAGCACCTGCACCGGAGAGGTTACCGTCAGGAGACCAGTAAAGCCCCGTTGAGGGAGACGATAGCGGCCTCAATATTGTTTGCCTCTGGCTGGGTACCGGCCGTCGAGGAGGGGCTGGGGCGGGGAGCCGCTACCCGCCTGAAGGCGCCTACTTTGCCGCTGCTCGATCCCTTTTGTGGGTCGGGCACCATTGTGGCTGAGGCAGCCCTCATCGCCCGCAAAGTTCCACCGGGGATGGCAAATCCAGACCTAAAACCTCGGGCTTTCGCCTTTCAACGCTGGGATAGCTTCGAGCCCGAAGAGTTTGCCAAAACTGTGGTGAGCCTGCAGAACCACGTTCTGGAGCGCTCCCCTGTCGAGTTGCGTGGCACCGATCGTGACGAGGGTGCCATCAAGGCAGCCCTGGGCAACGCGCGCCGTGCTGGCGTCGCAAACGACGTGGACTTTGAACGTCGCACTTTGTCGGAGGCCGTGTTTCCCCAGCCAGGCTACTTAGTAACCAACCCACCGTTTGGCGTCAGGGTGTCGGAGGGGACAGACCTCCGCGACCTTTATGCCGTCTTGGGGCGCAAGGTGCGCGAGGCCCCCGAGACCAAGGTGGCGTGGCTTTGCTCCGAGCCTCAGTGGAAAGCAGCAACCGGAGAGTCTTGGTCAGAGGCTGCTCGTTTCCCCAACGGCGGGCTTGATCTCACGCTGCTCCAAAAACTATTGTGAAATCTTTCAACTAATACTCCAACTTTCACAATAATATGATAACATGGGTTAACAGCTGCTGAGCTGGCATATCGTTGCGAGGTTAACCATGTTTCGCAGGAACTTGTTTCGAGGCGGGGCCCACCTACCGCACCTCAAAACAACGGCCGACCACCCCACCGTGGTAATGCCGCCCCCCAACAAAGTCATTATCCCGCTTCTGCAGCACATGGGAGTGATCTGCGAGCCCACGGTGCAAAAAGGTGATTTCGTTCAAGTGGGCCAAATTATTGGCGACTCGACCAAGGCGATGGCTGCGCCGGTACACTCGAGCGTTTCAGGCACGGTGACCAACGTCGATTTTCAGCTTTGGGCCGGGGGTATTCAGGTGCTCACCGTTGAAATCGAAACCGATGGCCTGCAGACCCCCCTAAAAACCCTCGTTCCGCCAACCATTACCAACAAGGCCGAGTTTCTAGCGGCGGTGCGAGCGAGTGGGTTGGTGGGCCTCGGAGGTGCGGGCTTTCCAGCCCACGTCAAGCTCAGCCCTCCACCGGGAGCAAAAATTGACACCCTGATCATCAACGCTGCGGAATGCGAACCCTACATCACCAGTGACTACCGGGAAATTCTCGAAAACAGCTCGAACCTGCTTGGCGGAATCCAACTTCTCATGCGGCAGCTCGGCCTGAGCCGTTGCATCATCGGTATTGAAGACAACAAGCCAGCGGCAATCGCGGAACTGAAAAAGGTTTGTGGCCGTGCCAAAGGTGTGAGCGTGATGCCTTTGCCCACACGCTACCCCCAGGGGGCCGAGAAGATGCTCATTTGGGCAACGACAAGGAGGTCTGTCCCCACGGGCAAGTTTCCCAGTGATGTCAACGTCATCATGATGAACGTCACCTCGGTATCCTTTCTCGCTGAGTTTGCCAAAACGGGCATGCCTTTGATCAAAAAGAAAGTTACTGTGGCGGGCCCTTGCGTTGCCCACCCCCAGAATGTCGAAGTGAGAATAGGTACACCCCTTAAAGACGTTTTCGCGTTTGCCGGCGGTTTTTCCTCGCAGCCCCGCAAGGTGATCATGGGCGGGCCGATGATGGGGGTGGCCCAGCATAGTCTGGAAACTGCGGTGGTGAAACACACCAATGCCTTGCTGGCCTTCGGCTCCGAGGACGGTGAGCTGCCCGAAGCTTCGGCCTGCATACGCTGTGGCCGGTGTAGCGACGCATGCCCCATGTCGTTGCTTCCCCTGGAGCTTCATCGAGCTGCCCTGCGAAACAACCTCGAAGACTTGAGCAAGTACGGCACCATGGCCTGCATGGAATGTGGTTGTTGCAGTTTTGTCTGTCCCTCAAAGATTCACCTCGTTCAGGCCATCCGGCTGGGGAAGACACAACTGCGCATCGCTGCGGCGCGAACTTTGGCCCGTGCCGAAGGAGCCGCCAAGTGAGCCCAAAACTGCTGGTCACCTCCTCTCCGCACCTTCGCGCTCAAGGTTCTTCGCAGGGCATCATGCTCGACGTCATCTTGGCCCTGATTCCCGCTTTGGGTGCTGCGACGTATTTTTTTGGCCTCACGGTCCTTTTGCCTTTGACGTTCGCCGTTTTGGGTGCACTTGCCGGCGAGTACGGAATGCGGGTGCTGGTGTTGGGCCGCGAAAACCGGCTGGCCGACCTCTCGGCCATTGTCACCGGCCTGCTCTTAGGCATGAACCTCCCACCCTCGATTCCTCTGCCCTTGGCCTTCTTGGGCGGCGCTATCGCAACAGCGTTTGTGAAGGAAGTTTTTGGTGGTCTGGGAATGAACTTCATGAACCCCGCCATGGGGACCCGTGTTTTCCTTTTCCTGGCATGGCCGTCGTTGATGACGTCCTGGGGCCCCACTGTAGACGGTGTGGCCGGTGCCACCCCGCTTGCCATTCTTAAGGACGGCGAAGCCGCGGGCCAAGCACTGCCCGACCTGTTTCACCTGTTTATTGGCGACCGCGCCGGTTCTCTAGGCGAAACTTCGGTGCTGGCCCTTCTGCTTGGTGCCGGCTACCTAGTCCTAAGAAAGGTGATCCGCTTGGATGTGCCGCTCGTTTATCTGGCAACCGTGGGCCTTATCACCTGGACGTTTGGCAACAAGACGGCGCTGTTCGCAGGCAACTTTCCGGTTCACCTGCTCTCAGGCGGCCTGATTCTTGCCGCCTTCTTCATGGCTACCGATTACGCCACGCAGCCGGTTAGCCGCGTGGGAAAAGTGATTTTCGCTGCTGGGCTTGGTCTGGTGACTGCCGTAATCCGGTTGTACACCAACTACCCCGAAGGCGTGAGTTTCGCCGTGATTCTTTTGAACTGTCTGGTCCCCCTGATAGACCGCTACACGGTACCCAAGCCTTTCGGTGCACCGAAGGCGGCACAACGTGCGTGAGATCCTGAAACCCGCCCTTGTCTTACTTGCCATCTGCGCCGGAGTCACGGTCGTACTTGCTCTGGTGTTCCAGGGTACCAAGCCCGTCATAGCCGAACGTGCCGCCGCCGACCTCGCCGCCGCCAAAAGCGAAGTGCTAGCAGGGGCCGATGCCTTCAGCGAGCTAAAACTCCCCGAGGGCTTTGCCACCGACGAGTTCCTGCAAACCATTGGCGCGGTCTACCTCGGTACGAAAAACGGCCTTTACCGGGGCGTTGTCGTCAGGGCTCTCAGCCGCGGTTACGAGGCAGCTGGTGTGCTTCTCACCATCGGCCTTTCCAACGAGGGCGTGGTCACAGGCATCCGGGTGGGCGACCACAAGGAAACCCCCGGCCTCGGTACCAAGGTGCTCGACAAGGCCCAAACCTACTTGGGGCAGTACCTCAACCTGAAGCCAGCCACCAACCTCCTTTTGGTGAAAAATAAAACTGCCGGTGCCCCCTCCCACCAAATCGACGCAATTACCGGAGCCACCATCACGAGCCGTGCGGTTTGGCGTGCGGTTCAGGGGGCCCTTGAAATAAGCCAGAAACTGACCCCCGAAGGAGCCTGGAAATGAGTTTCCAACCGTTCGACACGCCCAAAGCCTGGGATATCGCTGTTGCCGGTCTGATCAAAGAAAACCCAACCCTGAAGATGATCCTGGGTTGTTGCCCTACCCTCGCCGTCACCACGGCGGTTGGCAACGGCCTTGGAATGGGCCTCGCCACGACCGCTGTACTCATGTGCAGCAATATGGCCATTTCCCTTCTTCGGGGCGTTATCCCTGAAAAAGTGCGCATCCCCAGCTACATCATTATCATCGCCGGTTTCGTGACCGTGGTGATGTACGTGCTAAAGGCGTGGTTGCCAGAGCTCGACAAGGCGCTGGGGATCTATATTCCGCTCATTGTTGCCAACTGTATTCTGCTCGCGCGGGCCGAGATGTTCGCTGCCAAGTACAAACCTTTCCCGAGTCTTCTTGACGGACTTTTCATGGGCTTAGGCTTCACTTTGGCGCTTTTCACCATCAGCACCGTGCGCGAGATTCTGGGCAGCGGCACTTGGTTCGGACTTGTTCTGACCAAGAACCTCTGGGCCCCGGCCGTGCTGATGATTCTTCCTCCGGGTGGCTTCTTGGCCTTCGGGCTGGTGATCACCGGTATGAACAAACTCACCAACGGAAAAATCGCCACTCCGATGTGCGCTACCTGTTCACCCGAGAGGTGTGCACCATGATGGCAAACATCGTTCAACAAATCGTGATAACCCTGTTGACGGCCATTTTGGTCGAGAATCTGGTACTCTCGAAGTTCTTGGGGATGTGCCCCTTTCTGGGCGTCACACAGAAAACCAGTACTGCCGCTGGTATGGGGCTGGCCGTGACTTTTGTGGTAGTGGTTACCGCTGGTCTGGCGTGGATTCTGAACTACACCCTGCTGGTGCCCAATCACATGGAGTACCTGCAAACCATGACCTACATCCTTATCATCGCAGCCCTGGTTCAATTTGTGGAAACCGTGGTGCGCAAGTTCATCCCACCCCTTTATAAGGCTCTGGGCATCTACTTGCCGTTGATTACCACCAACTGCGCCGTGCTGGGAGTTCCGCTGCTCAACACCGCCAAAAACTACGATCTGCTTATGAGCTTGGTTTACAGCTTCGGTGCCGGTGCCGGCTTCACTCTGGCACTCATCCTGTTTTCGGGTGTTCGCGAGCGCATGGACAAAGCTGACATTCCTGCCACGCTGCGCGGGATTCCCAGCGCACTTTTTGCCGCCACCTTGGTTTCGATGAGCTTCTTCGGCTTTCAGGGCCTGTTCGCATCATGAACCTCTCAGCGGCCGAGATTTACCAAGCCATCGTTGTTCCAACCCTCATCGTGGGTGGCGTGGGACTAGCCTTTGGCCTCCTGCTGGCCTGGTCGTCCCTAGCGTTTGCCGTGAAAGTCGACCAGCGCATCCTCCAGGTGAAGGCGGTGCTTCCAGGGGTGAACTGCGGGGCTTGTGGTCAGTCCGGCTGCGAGTCTTTCGCCGAAGCGGTGGTGGCCGGAAGTGCCAAGATCAACGGCTGCCCGGTGGGCGGTGAAGGGGTGGCCCGAAAGGTGGCACAGGTTCTGGGTCAGGAAATCACCAACACGGCCAGTTTTGTAGCCCGGGTGGCCTGTGGCGGGCTTGCCGGTTGCACTCGGCAAAAGTTCACCTACGAAGGCATCAAAAGCTGTACCGCTGCCAGTGGCCTTCACAACGGACCCAAGGCCTGCAGTTTCGGCTGTCTAGGCTTTGGCGATTGCGTGGCAGTGTGCCCCTTCAACGCCATTGTTATCGTAGACGGTGTTGCCAAAATCTACGAGGACAACTGCAAGAGCTGCGAAAAGTGCGTGGCTGTCTGCCCCAAGAAGCTCATCGGCATGGTTCCCCGTGGAAAGAACCACCTTGTGAACTGCCGGAGCACCCAAAAGGGTCCGGTGGTGAAGCGAAACTGTGATACCGGCTGCATTGGCTGCACCAAGTGCGTCAAAGTCTGCCCCGCTAGTGCCATCAGCTTCGCCAACAACCTAGCTAAAATTGACCCGCTGCTTTGCACCAACTGCGGGGAATGCGTGAGGGCCTGCCCCACCAACACCATCGTCGACGTAACGGCACCGGTGGTACTGCGCAAAAGCTTGGCCTGAGCTGTTTTCTCGGAAATTGCCTAGAAGTGGGCAGACATTCCGGCAGGCTCTGATTAAAGTGCTCGTCAGTGGGTATTTGTTTGTTTCGATGTTGGCTGGCCGCAATTCTCTTCTGCGGCGGCTTTGCTGCCTCGGCTTCGGGCAAGGTGCTCATCCTTGACTACCACACTTTTTTGGGTACCGGCAGGTCATCGATGGACTACAGCCTCCAAGAGTTCGGTTCCCAGCTCGACCGTATGCGGAGCTTGGGTTGGCAATTGGTGTCGCTTGAACAGGCCCTTGCCGGAAACCTCAGTGGCGACAAAAACATAGCTATTACCATCGACGACGGCCATCGGACAGTCTACGACGCAGTTGTAAAGGTACTCCTGCCTCGCGAGGTTCCCGCTGAACTCTTCGTGTTTCCGCACGCGTTAGGTCGTTCCCTTCACTACCTGAAGGTTGGTTCCCTCAAGCAATTGATGCTCAAGGGAATGGGTGTGGGGGCCCACGGTTACTATCACTTGCTGATGACCCCGAAAGCGTGGGCAAGAAATCCCAAGTCAGTCATGCAGGAGGCATTAAGGCCCGCCGACGCGCTGCTCCAAATGACAGGGAAATCTCCCTCTCTGTTTGCCTATCCGTACGGCATCGCTGCACCAGAAGCAGAAGCCTCGGTGCAGGCCGCCGGTTACTTGTGGGGCTTCCTTGCCGATGGCAGATTACGATCCGTTGACTTGACAGATCCCAAGCTCAATCACTTTGCCGTACCTCGAACCATCGTCTATCGGACGGGGCTAAAAGCCCTGTTCACTTACCTCAAAAGTGCGCCGTAACTTTTCTCAGCTCACCTTTCTCCTACCCGAAGCCAAGCGCACCCTCGGTGGTTTCTTGTGCTGCAAAGCACAACATGAACAAGAATTAACCGTTTTGAGGCATTTTTTTGCTGACATCAAGGCCTTGGAGGCGGTAGATTCCTAAGGTCGCGTTTATTTGCGACTGCAGCCATCGGCTGTAAAGAAACTAAATGGAGGATTGTCAATGAAAAAAACCATTGCTCTTCTTGCCACCGCTTTTGCTCTCATGCTGGCGCTCGTCAGCTGTAACACCGCGACCACCCAGGTCGGTATTGTTCTCCCCACCAAGGATGAAGAACGCTGGATTCAAGACCAGACCCGCTTCGCCGACGCCCTCAAGACCGCTGGTATTTCCGCCGAGGTCATGTTCAGCGAGAAGGATTCCGCCAAGGAAAAGGCCAACGTTGAGACCCTGATCACCAAGGGCATCAAGGTTCTCGTGCTTTGCCCCGTTGACTCGGCTTCCGCTGCCGCTGCTGCAGACGCTGCTCGTGCCAAGGGCATCAAGGTCGTTGCTTACGACCGGCTCATCACCAACACCGACGCCGTTGACTTTTACGTCACCTTCGACTCGTTCAACGTTGGCGCCGCTTGGGGTGACTACCTGGTTTCCCAGGCCACCGGCAAGAACCAAAACCTCTACCTGTACGCTGGTGCCGCTTCCGACAACAACGCCTTCATTTTCTTTGAAGGTGCTTGGAGCAAGTTGCAGCCCAAGATCGCCGACGGTACCTTTGTTGTTGTCAACAGCACCGAAGCCGTTGCCCTCAAGGACAAGGCTCAGTTGACCCGCGACGAAGAGGCTGCCATCATTGGACAGGTCACCACCAACTGGAACCCCGCCGACGCCAAGTCCAAGGCCGAAGCTCACCTAACCGCTTCCAAGCCTGCTCAGAAGGGCGACGTGTTCATCCTCGGGCCCAATGACCAGACTGCTCGCGCCATCGCCGACACCTTCGCTGCCGACAAGGACGTGAAGAGCTACAAGATCACCGGACAGGACGCCGACAAGGCCTCGATCCAGTACATCATCGACGGCAAGCAGTCCATGACCGTTCTGAAGGATACCCGCACTTTGGTCGCTGACGCCATCAAGGCCGCCATCACCTTCAGCAAGGGCGAAACTCCTGCCCAGACCAAGACCTACAACAACGGAAAGATCGACGTTCCCGCCGCTCCTTCCGACGTGGTTTCGGTTACCAAGGACAACGTGAAGGCTGCCATCGTTGACAGCGGTTACTACCCCGCCACCGACTTCACCGGCCTCTAATCCGCTACCATTGATCTGCCTCGGCTGATCAACTACCCTTGAGAGCGAGAGTTCAAGCTGTCCTTCGGGATTCCTTGGACTTTCGCTCTTTTTTTGCTCGAGGGAGGCGGAATGAAACCCTGTGCATTTGTCACCGGTGGCACCAGCGGACTGGGTTGGGCAACCGTTGTTGCCCTGGCTCAGTCCGGATGGCGCGTCATCTTCTCCGCACGCTCGGAGCAAAAGGGACTTCTAGCGCTAGCCAAACTGGGAGCCTTGGTGAAAAACGCCGAGGCGGCCTGGATCCCGCTCCAACTTGAGGACTTCTCCTCTATTCGTAAGGCCGCCCACGAACTGCGGACCCTCACCAAGACGATCGATGTGCTCCTTTTCAATGCAGGGGTGAGGACAACACCCTGGGGCCTCACAGGCGACGGCTACGAAACCCAGTTCCAAGTGAATTACCTGGGGCACTTTCTTCTCTTCCAGTTGGTACAGGATCTGGTATTGTCCGGTCCCACCAGGCGTGTGGTCAACATAGCGTCTTCCGACAGTAAAATGGCAACGTCATCCAGCCTCGAGGATTTTCAGAAATATGCCCGAGTTGCGCAGCAAGGTTACAGCGCCAAACAGTCTTTCCGGGAATCAAAACTGGCCCAGTTGCTTTTCACGCAGGCTTTGCGGGTCCATTTTGGAGGCCGTGGACTTACCGCCTACGTGGTCTATCCCAAAGTGATGTTCAGAGATTCCGACCAAACAGCGCTGGCATTGGTTCAGGGAAGACTCTCCGGCCCCTCATTAGCGTGGGCAAACAAGAAGCCCGTAGGGCACAATGCAGCAGTCGACAGGCCCGGACTTCCAGAAGCGGTTTGGGATTGGTCCAATGCCCATTTCACACAAGCCCAATAGGGGGTTCCCCCAAACAAAAAACACAACTCAAGTTAAGACGGGAACAGGACCGAGTGACGCGCGTGAAATGAACTCCGCCTGCAGCGCCATCTGGGCTTGAGCCAAACTCGAGCCCCCCAGCAGGGACAGAAGCATTTTCGCTCCTTGGGGAGATTCTGCGCAACCTCCGTGGCGAAAAGTGGCCAAAGGCGGGTCATACAATAAAGTGAACTCGAAGTTGTCGTCGAACCCTACCAGAGAGAAGTCGCGCGGCGACTCAAAGCCGTGTTCCCGGGCCGCCTTGAGGAAGCCCAAGGCGCTGCTGTCGTTGCTAGCGAATAGTGCGGTAAACGGTGGCAGGGTATTCCAGCGTCGCTTGGTGGCCTCATAGGCAGTGAGGCTGAAGAACTCGCCTTCGATTTGTCTTTCCAGCTGCAAGCTAATTCCGCTTTTTCGTAGTTCGTCACGAAAGCCCTGAAAGCGTGATTGCGCGGAAGGAAACTCCGGCAGGCCCCAGAGGAAAAGGAAGTCTCGGTGACCAAGTTCCAACATTGCCCGGGCCGCCTGACAGCCCGCCTTGTAGTTGTCAATATACACCTGCGGTAGCTGCACGTGGGGCATGGGACGGTCTAAAACCACAAAAGGCCTATTCCCCAGCGACAATTGTTTGATGCCTTCCTCGTCGGCAGGGTGAAGCGTTGGGAAGTAAAGAACGCCGTCGATCTGCCTCCCTTGGGCCAACGGGGCCAAGGGTTGCGAGGGTTTGCCGGTATCATCCCAGGTGAGGTAAAGGGTGCTGATGTAACCGGCATCGTGAAATACCGCTTGTGCTGCCATGTAGGCCGTCAGGTGGAACGGGCCACCACCGGGAGCCAGGACTCCGATGTGCCGACTCTTGCCGGTACGAAGCGCTTGAGCCGAATGGTCCACCCGATAATCCAAGGTAGCGATGGCCGTGCGTATCGACTCCGCGGCGTTTCTCGACACAGACTCAGGGTTGGTCAGGAAACGAGAAACAGTAGCACTAGAAACCCCTGCTGCGCGGGCAACATCACGCTGATTCGGCATAAAAATATTCTACGTCAAACTTTTGACTCAGTCCAGCAGGTCTTTTTGACCGTGTGTATACGTCTACATTATTTTCTTGACAGGTTTTTGAGGTGGGTTTACCGTAATCCTTCTGTGGAGGCCTTTTTGAATCGTTTGGCTTTTTTTGCTGTTTTCTTTCTCCTGTTCTTGGCTTCAGCCGTCTTTGCCGACCCGGGTGTGTACCAGAACAACAAGAAAGCCGTGTTGTATTTGGGCTCAGCTCCACCAGTGGTGGATGGCAATGTCGCCGACTGGGCGGGGTTGCTCGGCACGAGCCCCGAGAAGTTCGCCTACGGCAAACTCCGGGCTACCAAAGACCCCTCGGCAGTGATTGTGTGGCGAACCGACAACAAGAAGCTGTTTATCTACGCCGAGGTCACCGACTCAGTTGCCAACGAAAACGACTTGCCGGCGCCCTTGGCTTGGCGGAATGATTCCCTCGAACTGTACATTGGCACAGACACTTCCTCGCACATCCACTACGTGCCCACCGACAACCAGATTCGCTTGGTGCCGGTGAGCCGCGACGATGCGACAAAAATCGGAGTCTCAGTCAACGACCGCATTGTCGATACCGAGCGCGACGTGGAAGGCCGGGTGATCTTCACCGACACCGGCTACCGGATCGAGGCCGCCGTTCCCCTACGCCTGCTGCGCATCCACGTGCGACTCGCCGCTGTTTGCTCAGTCAGCTTCCGCAACCAGGACGCTGGTGTGGAGCGACGAGTTTAGCGGCACAGAAGTCGACAAGGCAAAATGGGCGTTTTCCGTCGGTGGCGGCGGCTTCGGTAACAATGAAATGCAATGGTATTCCAACAAACCCGACAACAGCTCGGTTGCCAACGGAGAGTTGCACATTGTGGCTTTGAAGCAGAAGACCGCGGGGTGGCCCTACACGAGCGCTAAGTTGACTTCACGCCAAAGCTGGTTGTATGGCCGGATCGAAGTCAGGGCCAAGGTACCTACCGGCGTGGGGAGTTGGCCAGCCATCTGGATGCTTCCCGATGCAGCGTTTATCGACATCGCAGCTGGGCCGGTTGCCTCCTCTTGGCCGGCGACGGGCGAGATCGACATCATGGAGCATGTGGGCTTTGAGCCCACTATGATTGCGCAGACCTTCCACACGGGCGCCTTCAATTTTAAGATTGGCACTCAGAAGGGTACGCGGCAAAATAGAGCCGACGCAGAGACGGCTTTCCACGTTTATGGCCTCGACTGGAGCCCTGAGAAAGCCGACTTACTCCTCGATGGTGAGGTGGTCTATACTTTTCCCAACATGCACAAAACCGTTCAGGAATGGCCCTTCGACAAACCTTTCTCCCTAATTCTCAATATGGCTGTCGGCGGAGACTGGGGTGGTCAGCAAGGTATCGATAACGCCTCGCTCCCCTGGACCTTTTCCATAGACTGGGTGAGGGTTTACAGTGCAGACCACTAACCCAACTGGTCAAAGGCGCAACAACCTTGCCGTGTTGGCCCGTGCCGTCTGGAAAAATCCCGGTATCAGCCGCAGGGAGTTGGTGGACCAATTCGATATCGATGAATCGAGCGTTTCGCGGTTAGTCGGTCAATTGCTCAGCTCCGGCCTTGTCGAGAGTTCCGGTACGATTGAAGGTTCCTCGACCCAAGGTCCCGCGCCCGGGGGGCGCCGTCGTATTGCCCTCAAAGTTCGAGAGGATTTTGGTCAGGTGTGGGGGCTAGCTCTTTGGCGCGACCGCATTCGAGTCACCATCTGCAACCTGCAGGGAGAAAACATTGCCACCCGCGAGGTCTCTCTTGCACCCTATCAAGGTGACTGGGCTGGGCACGTGGATCACGCTCTCAGGCTGGCCGGTGACCTGGCCAGCGAACAGCACGCTGTTACACCTTTGTTGGGCATTGGAATAGCCGTCCCGGGTTGGATCGATTCCAGCGCTTCGATAGTGATGCGTTCGGATGAGTTCGGGCTGAAGCATACGCCCTGTCCGCGGGAATGGCCATCTCACCTCCCGGTCCTTTGGGAAAACGACGCCAACTGCGGCGCTTGGAGCGGGCTAGGTCGTGGTCAGCCGACTGCCGACGAGTTGTATGTGTTGGGACGTTTTCTCGAAAATGGACCTCTGGGTTTTCCCAGCGAACTTTCGGTAGGATTTGGTCTTGTTGTCAACGGACAATTGCATCGCGGTTGGCGACACGCAGCGGGCGAGTTTATTTCTGCACTTTGGAAGCCTGGAAGCCGCTCCGCCTATGGTTTGGACGACGACACCTTCGGGCAAATCCGTTCTGAACCTCAAATATTTTTGGCGACCCTTGGGGAGATTCTGCGCAACCTCCGTTTTGCCACGGAACTTTTAGACCCGCAAACCATACACTTAGGCGGTGACCTGAAGCACCATTACTCTGAGGTTCTGAAAGCCTGCGATTTGGTGGCCTGGCCGGCTGGGAAGGCCCTTTTGCACCCTCTACCGACCGGGATCGATGAGGTGAGCCTCGGTGCCGCGCTGCTGGTACTCGAGGAGTTGTTCCAGTTCCCTTCTCCCGAGCGACCAACGCTTTTCCGCGGCTACGGAACCGGCGTCAACGATCCCCTCTGGAGAGGGGTTCCTTTCGACAGTCTTTTTTAGTCACGCCTTCTCGTGGCTGGCTGGTAAACCAGCGAGAACTCTGGGGTCAAGAACCTTATCCAAGTCCTTTTGCGACAATAGTTGCTGCTCGAGGACGAGCTGGCGTATGGTCTTGTTTTCGTCTAAAGCTTGCTTGCTGAGTGCCGCCGCACGGTCATAGCCGATCACCAAGGCCAACGGCGTAACCAGTGCCAGCGACCGTTCCACCTGCTCTGTGGCACGTTGGGTGTCGGCTTCAATGCCAGCCACACAACTGACAGCCAAAGTGTCACAGCAGTTCGTCAGAAGATCGAGAGAGCTCAGCACCTCGTGCGCCAGAAGCGGCATCATGATGTTCAGCTGGAGAGGCGCGTTTTGGCCGGCGATGGTGACGCTGAGGTGTTTTCCCATCACATGGGCACAGGCCTGATTCAGCATTTCCAGGATCACCGGATTAACCTTGCCAGGCATAATGGAGCTTCCGGGTTGAAGGCTGGGTAGACGGATTTCGCCAAAACCAGTGCGTGGTCCCGACGAGAGCAGACGCAGATCGTTGCCGATCTTGAGCAAGCTGGTCGTCACTGTATTGAGCGCACCCATCAGTTCCACTTGTGAATCTCGGGCAGAAATGGCTTCGTAAAGATTCGACGCCTGACGGAAAGGAACCCCAAGACGTGCCTCAAGGTGGGCTGCAACATTGGCTCCAAACTCCGGATGGGTGTTGAGGCCCGTACCAAGGGCGGTTCCACCGAGAGCCAGTTCCTCAAGCCTAGTGAACGTCGCGCGAACCCGGTCGGCTCCCAAGCGAATCTGGCGCGCGAAGGCTCCGAACTCGTTTCCCAGCGTCATCGGAACTGCGTCTTGGAGGTGGGTTCGGCCAATTTTCACGATAAAAGCAAACTCGGTCGCCTTAAGTTCAAAGGCTGACGCCAGTCTGTCGAGGGCCTGTGCAAATCTCTGAGCCTCAAGCCGGCAACTCACATTGAGGGTAGCAGGAATAACATCATTTGAGCTTTGACCGAGGTTAACCTGGTCGTTGGGATGCACCGGAGTTTTACCGCCCCGGTTTCCACCAAGGATTTCGTTGGCACGCCCGGCAAGGACTTCATTGGCGTTCATGTTCCAACTGGTGCCGCTACCCGTCTGAAAAACGTCAAGCGGGAACTCGCTGTCAAAGCTGCCCTCAAAAGCTTCCCTTGAAGCCTGATCGAGAGCCCTAGCGACCTCCGGCTCAAGCAATCCGAGCTCGGCATTTGTCTGGGCTGCCACACCCTTGACCAAGCAAAGGGCCCGCAGAAATGGCAAGGGAATGCGATGCGCCGAGACCTGAAAGTTGCGGCGTGCCCGCTCGGTCTGGGCACCCCAATAGCGTTCCTGGTCAACTTCGATGGTTCCCATCGAGTCGGTTTCCGTGCGGGTTTTCATTCTGGCGATTGTAGGCAAGGTTTGCATGCATGGCAAGAATAGGCTAGAGTCTCACTACCTTGGGCCCACTTCAGAAACTACCGCAATGGCTTGACCGCAATCTCTTTCTTGCTGACGAAACGGAGGACCCGTTAGCCCGCATAGCGAGAGTTTTACGCGTTGTGGTGATTCTCGTCACGGTCCTGATCGAACTCTTGGCAGGGGCTTGGGCAATTCAGGTACGTCACGCGAATATTGCTTTGCTTCATATAGTTTTAGCTTTGGCCTTTGTAGCCCTCGTGCTCCTGCTGCCCAAAAGATCGGACGCTAAAAGGGTGAGCGTACTGATGGTCCTTGGAATCTTGCTCGCCGCAGCCCTCAGTTTGTACGACCTTTCGCCGACCCTGTTGGTCTGGTGTTTGCTCGCTCCCTCGGGTCTGCTCCTGACTATAGGCCGCAAGAGCGCTTGGGGCGCGCTGGCTACAGTGGCCGGTGGCGCTCTGGCGCTGAGCGTAACCTCTGAGATGAACCTTTTGTTCTGGGCTGTGGCAGGGGTTGTGGGAGCTTCGGGCTTTTTGGTCCTTGCCGCCATCGTACTTCGGTTGCTCGAGGCGACCTTTGCCTTCAATCAGGAGCGCAACGGAATCCTTGCCGAACACTTGGAAGCCTCGAGGTCAAGCGAATTGCGGTATGCCAACCAAACCAAGTTCTTGGAAGCCCTGCTCGACCTGATACCATTTCCTCTGTTCTCCAAAAGCATGGATGGTGTCTTCTTGAACATTAATGCTTCCTTTGGCGTCGTTTTCGATGTAGTCCCCAGTGAGGTCATAGGAAAAAATAACCCCGACTTTCTGGGCGAGCATAACGCAGGCAAGCTGGCCAAAATCGAGCTCGAGGTGCTCGCCCGCGACTCGATGGCCGCGGAAGAGACCAAGCTGCTCCACCCCGATGGCCGCATGCACGATTTCATCGTGTACATGAGGCCTTTTGTGAACACCCTGCAGTCCAATCAGGGCTACGTCGGAGTACTGATTGATATTACGGATCGCAAGCAAAAAGAGCAGAATCTCATTCAATTGAATGATACCAAGGACCAGTTGTTCCGAATTTTGAGTCACGACCTGAGGGCCCCCATCGGAAAGATGAAGCAATTGCTCGAGATTTACATCGAGGACCCGGGCATCTTCGACCGGGCCACCTGGGACACTGTCTTCCAAGACATGCGAAAAACCAGCGACAGCCTGTTTCAGCTTCTCGAGAACCTTCTGAGTTGGGTCCGCAATCAAAAAGGCGAAGACGAGAGTGTGTTCGAGCTCTTTTCGCTGGAGCCTTTGGTCGTTGACATCTTCAGCCTGCAGAAGCTCATCGCCAACGAAAAAAAGATTGAGCTCCATCACCACATTGAGCTCACCTCACCAGTCATGAGCGACAAACAGCGTCTTTCTACCATCATTCGTAATCTCGTGAACAATGCCCTCAAGTTTACCCGTATCGGCGGAAAGGTAACCGTTTGCGCCGGTGAAACCGAACACGGGATTTGGGTTAGCGTGGAAGACAGCGGTGTGGGGATGAACGCCGAAACCCTTACCCGGATTTTTGAGAAACATGAGCGGGTAATCACCTACGGCACGGCCAAGGAACACGGGCAGGGTATTGGGTTGGGCCTCTGTCTCGACCTTACCACAAACCTTGGCGGCCAACTGACGGCAGAAAGCGTCGAGGGTCTTGGGACAAAGGTCACCTTGCGCCTGCCCACGACGGAGCTCTAGGAAATCGCCGTGGCAGCGCTCCAAATCCTGGGCATGAAACACAGTGGCAAGAGCACACTCGGTGCCTTGGCGGCCCGAAGACTCGGTTGGGACTTCGCCGATCTGGATTACCTGTTGGAAAAAGAGTACCCCGGAACGCACAGGCTCAGTGCGCGCGAAATCTACCGCGAACTTGGTCAAGAGACTTTTCAGGCCTACGAAGCTCGGGCCGCTTTGAAGGTGGTACCGCTTCTGGAAAAGGGGTCCTTTGTTCTCGCGTGGGGTGGTGGGACGGCTACGAATCCCGCTGCAGTACAGGCTCTACGGGACTACGGGGTCTTGGTGCTGCTGGAAGAGCGATCCGAACTCCTGTTTGAGCGCATTGTTCGCGGCGGGCTTCCGGCCTTCCTTTCGAAGCAAAACCCCTGGGAAGATTTCCAGCGCCTTTATCAGGAACGGATGGCCCTCATGGAAACCTTAACCACCAACCGCGTCACCCTCGGAGGGTCGACCATCGAAGTCGCCCTGACAAAACTTTTGCAAACCCTTGAAGGAGAACTCCATGCCCGGCAGCAGTTTCGGACACCTCTATAAACTCAGTACTTTTGGCGAATCTCATGGTGGTGCAGTAGGCGTCGTCCTCGACGGGGCGCCTCCGGGCCTCGAACTCACTGAGTCAGATATTCAAAAGGAGCTTGACCGCCGCAAGCCCGGCCAAAGCTCGGTTACCACCCCCAGGCAGGAACCCGATACCATTCACCTGATGAGTGGCATTTTCGAAGGTAAGACCACTGGTACGCCCATCCTGATGATTTTATACAACAAAGATGCGCAATCGAGCGCCTACGACGACATCAAAGACATGTTCCGCCCCGGACACGCCGACTTCACCTACTTGAAAAAGTACGGAATGAGAGATTACCGGGGCTCCGGGCGAGCCTCGGGCCGCGAAACGGCGGCTAGGGTGGCAGCGGGTGCTGTGGCTAAAAAGCTGCTAGCCCAAAGAGGCGTCACCATCGTAGCGTGGACCCAGCGGTGCGCGGGAATCAGTTGCCAAACGGTGGACTACTCGGTGATCGAGAAGAACCCCATGCGGGCTGCCGACCTCGCAGCGGCCGCCAAAATGGTACCCGTCATCGAACAACTTGCCAAGGATGGCGACAGCGTGGGAGGTATTGTTGAGTGTCGCATTACAGGTGTGATGGCCGGCCTTGGCGAACCGGTGTTCGACAAGCTCGAGGCCGACCTAGCCAAAGCCATGATGAGCCTCGGTGCGGTAAAAGGCTTTGAAGTGGGTCTGGGGTTTGGCTGTGTCGACCTGCATGGCAGCGAGCATAACGACGAAATGGACAAGGACGGTTTCCGTTCCAACAATGCGGGGGGCATCGTAGGGGGCATCAGCAACGGTGAGGATATTGTCTTCCGAGTCGCCGTAAAGCCCACCAGCTCCATTAGCAAGGTACAACATACCATCGACACCAAGGGTACCGAGATGGAAATTAGCACCGTAGGTCGCCACGACCCGTGCATCTGCCCCCGCTTGGTGCCGGTCGTCGAGGCGATGGCCGCCATCGTTCTAGAAGACCACTACAAACGGCAGGCCTCGCTGTTCACCTAAGGCAAAAAAAGAGTCCGACCCTCTTCCAGGTTCGGACTCTTTTTTTGCGATTTGTGGCTTATTCGTCGCTAAGGGAGAAGTCGTCCTTGGAAGCACCACACATCGGGCACACCCAGTCGTCGGTCAGAGCTTCAAACGAGGTACCCGCCGCAATATCGTTGTCCGGGTCTCCTACTTCAGGGTCGTAGATGTATCCACAAACATCACAAACGTACTTATGCATAATTCCTCCAATATGGCGTCTGAGGAGAATTATAGGAGTTCGCTTGGCGATCGTCCAGTCAAAAAGAGGGCAGGGTCTTTTTGTTTTCCATACCTTGCCGTGTGATGGCGAAATCGTAGCGCAGCGGATCCTCCGGGCAGAGCTCGCGAAGAACGTCGGTAATTGCTTGGCAGGAGTTCCGGTCGGCCGAAGCCCGTTGGGTCAGACCCTCGAGACGTGCCCACTGCAACACGTGTGTGTCGATGGGCATGAACAAACCTGAAGGCTCCAAGACGCTCCAACCACCCGGATCGATGGAATCTTGGCGGACCATCCAGCGTAAGAACAAATTGAGCCGTTTGAAGGCGCCCGTGGAACCTTCTACCGGCACCAAGATGCCAAGGTCGCGTTCCTTGGCGGTGAAAAGTGCCGCGAAGGCTCGCAGGCCTTCCCAGCCCCTTGCTCCGCGACCATAGGCGGCTTCGAGACTACCGTGCTCTCGGAGCACCTCGCCCACGCCGTCGAGCAAGCAGGACACTTGGTTTCCCGAGAAAAATCGGTACCGGAATCCCGCCAGTTTTGCCCGCCAACCGCCCGGTGCTGTTTCCCTCACACGCTCAGCGATCGACGTACCCAACGTGGCCAACACGGATCTTGCTGCGGGGATGATGAGAGAGGCTCGCCCCAAGGCGAGGGCCGACACGACCAACGCCGCCACTTCGCGGTCGGCCACAGCCTTGATTTCCCGTACCAAAACCAAAGGATCACTCCCCAAATGCTGGGGTTGATGCCAGCGCCTATACAGCGCTTCCAATCGTTCAGCGAGTTGGGGTGCGCGCGTAGCCGAGCATCCTTTGCAAGACCGCGAGCAGTTTTTTTCCGTAGTCGACATCGCTGGCCCAAGTTCCCGCCAATTGCCACACGGTGGGGGCAATGCCCCGGCTAACATAAACAAGGCGCGGATTGACGGGAGGACTTTGCAAGGGGAGGGTCGAGGCATAGTATTTCAGGTGTTGTACCTGAGCCCTTACGCCTTCTCGGGGAGATCCAAAGGTAAGAGCGTTCGTTCCTCCATCAACAGCTCCTAGTCCGGCAAAATTGTATTGTCCCGACCGCACCTGATTGCCAAACCTGAGGTAAGAAGTTTCCAGACACATCTGGGCAAAGGCGATGTCAGGACTCACGTTCTCTGCCGACGCCTCCTCCTCGTAGAGAAGGGCCATGTTCAGCGAAAAACCTGGGCTCAGGGTTGGATTCTGAAAAAGCAAGAACTTTGCCCGTTCAAGAGCCGTCAGGGCGGGCGGAGCCATCACAAAAGGATTCAGCACCAACGGTGGAACCTCGCCAGCGAAGGTTGAAACTGCAAAACTGAGGCACAGGACGAGACGACTTGTGAACCGGATTAGCATTCGAACCTCCCCTCCTCCGCGGGCCATCCTAACAGGCTTGGTTC
>Ga0209084_1000123_pt1 | contig 72427 bp, 93 predicted proteins | sample C_130820_MF_Meta_FD_187309 | JGI IMG/M metagenome (GOLD analysis project Ga0209084, IMG submission 187309) | Freshwater microbial communities from Lake Croche, Canada to study carbon cycling - C_130820_MF_MetaG (SPAdes) (version 2) | ecosystem: Environmental > Aquatic > Freshwater > Lake...
TGTATTGATAATTGCAACGATGTTGCATTCTGTGAGTATTATATACGCATACAATTATTTTAAATCGTATTTTATTAAGCGTAGCCAAAAATACGATTTAAAATAATTGTATGCGTATATAATACTCACAGAATGCAACATCGTTGCAATTATCAATACAATCTATCGTATTTATCAATAAACTGTTGTAGTATACCTCTTTTCTCATTAAGCATACTCACCTTAGAATTAATCTTTTTAGGAGTACCTGACAATGTAATATCATCTAATTCAAATATCTCAACATTTAACTTAGGATTATAAAACCACCTATATTGTTCATAAATCTTGCAAGAAGGCAATTCTGCACCAATCTTTCTATTCATACGGATATTATATTTACCTACATTTAAACAATCATCATTATACCTTAAATTAAATAATATTTCACTTTCATAATAATCCATTTGTTTAGTGTTTGAACATGGTTGGATTAATTCTATATAACCAATTTTTATCTTTGGATTATCAATTAAATATTTAATTAAATTTTTATACATTCCATATTCACTATATTTTAACCCATGTTTATAATATTCAAATGATTTCTTTATACATAATTCATGTTCAAACAATCTTCTATTAAGTAATTCTGTTTTACCTATATAATATTTATTACCAAATGTTATCTTATATATACCTCCCATATTCCTTTGCCATTGCATATTTTTAGGATGCAGTATATAAATATTACTCATATTAGATTGTCTTTACTAGAAAAATCAGGTATATTAAAAATAAACTCTATCCAACCATTTTCTGCATTAACCCATTTTTTAGTTACTCTTACATCTGCTATTTCTTTATCTTCTACCATTAGGGCATCAAAAAAACCTTTAGCTAAATTATCCCAATCAGGTCTTGATTGATGTAATCTTAAATGCATTAATTCTTTTTTCTTTTTTCTCCATGATTTAGGAACATTTATATAAAATATTAAATGTCCTCCTTGTTCAGGTGGTGTAAACTTTTTAGATTTAGCTATTGCAGAAAGAGAAAGTTTATAATTATTATATCTTTCTATTCTAAGTAATCTTTTTAATCCTGATGGTCGCAAATGTTGTCTTGGTATTCTAAAGAATATTCTATCATTTTGAGTAGTTCTTATATTTGTTTGTGGATTAATATTAAATACTACCTTTTTTAACATTTTATTTTTTTTCTATTTCGTTCTTTAATTGCTCTTTCTAGTAATATTGAAATTACTTGTGATTCACTTCTTTTTTCTTTTTCTTGGATTAGTTTTATTTCATCCTTTATTAATTGTGTAACTGTTCCGCTTACCTGTGGCATATATACTTATTTTACTCAAATATACTTAAAATACTTATAATAAAAAAATCCCACTTTTTAGGGTGAGATTTAATAATTTTTAAATTAAATTGTTAATTACCTGTTAAAATCCATATGTCTATGTTCAAAATCAGCTAAAAACTCTCTAGCTTTTCTTATTTTTTGGTATATGTTTTCAATCATTTCATCATCCCTATCAACTCGAAACTTTAATATTCTTTCATTAATTGGAATGTCTTCAAATATCATGTCATTATCTAATTCTAATGAAGCTAATTTATATTCAGGAGATTCGTCTGATACAACATTCATCCTATATAATAACTTTCTTTTTTCGTCTTCTACGAGGCTATTAGGGGCTGATGTGAGGCAGTAGCATATCCAAGCAGTATTAGCACCCGATAAAGCCATATAGCCGTTTAATTGGGCAACATAATGCGGATTTAAGGGCTTGGCTACATTAGATAGGAAAGTCTCTAGATTCCAAGATGTTTTAATGTCTATAATCTCTGTTGCTGTATGGATTGTTTTACCTCTAAAAATATCAGGAGTGCCGCTAATGTAATCGTTTTGTAGCCAATCTTCGTTCTTCTGTAAAAATTCTTTCTCGTATTTACTTAGCAAGTCTATTGAATCTTCTTCAGCTAACTTTCCTTTCTCTAAATACTTAGATTGTATATCTTTTTTCCTGCCATACTTATGTTCAATGTAGACAGATACTAGGTATGATTTAGTTGTTTCACTAAGTTCACCGGCATCCTTTGCAGCCTTAGATTGTGGCTGAGTAAGCAAAGAACCTAATGCAGAACATCTGATTTTGATTCCGTTCCAATTTGTCATGGTTTAATTTGTTTTAGTTTTAATTCGTATTGTTTCTTAGTTAGTTCATTAGTTGCAGCAATTATCTTATAAGACTTTAATTCATCTTCTGTTTGGCAATCGCTAATCAATGATATTAGTCTTGATAACTTTCTATCAGGTGATTCGTTTTCTATCTGCATTTCAGGCAATTCACCTTCATCAAATCCCCTAGATAACGACCTACCAAATAAGTCTCCTATCTGTTTAAAGCAAGCCTTCTTACAAGATGCTATAACCTTTCCTGTAACCAATGGCATAAGTGCTATGCTTGATGCTACTTCTGAAGCAAGTCCTTCGTAGAAGATATGATTGATGCCATCCAAATGTCTGATTATTAATGATGCTTTTACTGTGATACAAACCTTACCTGATTTGTCAGATATAATTATTGGTTTGTCTATTTTGTCAATCCCCCAATAACCATATATTTTTTTGGCAATAGCTTCAAGCAATTCAATCTTAATAGTCTTATAGGTATCGCCTTCTTTTATTAAAGACTTATATTCTTTTACCCATTCTTTAGGTGGTTGTGTATTTTGAATGATTGAGTTAGCAAGTTTATAATCTTCTAAAGAAACAGCATCTGATATCGATTTAAATATATCATTTCCATAATTTAATTGTTCATCTATATGCATTCTAATAATTTTTGAAATTTAATAATAGATTCGTAAATTTTTTTAGACTCTAGTCTTAGCTTATCATCCATATAAACTATTTCATTTTCTGAAACAAGTGCATCCCAAAAGACACACATTGTATCTACTCTGTCTGCAACAATTGCTAACTCTTTTTCTATTTCTGATGTTAAATTAAAAAAACTGTCCATGGTTTATTTTTTTTTAGTTAGTGAATAAATTATTAATGGTGATAATACAATGCAGCAAAGGATAAAATACATTATCCTAAAAACGCAAATAACTTTTTTCATAATAATCATTTAGGCAAATAGACCTAAAATAAATTACAATAAAAAAAGTTAAATACTATTTTAACAAAACATTATGACTATGCCATATCGCTATCTTCTTCGTCTTCGTCAAGCATCGCTGTGCCTTTGGCTTTTGCATCCATAAGCATTTTAGTTTTCTTAGATGCCCTATCAATCATTTGAAGTTTTTTAGCCTTGTCAATTCTATTTTTTAAATCTTCTTTACCCCTAGACTCCCATTGCTTCTGCATACCCATTTCAAAGTCACGTTTATCACTAGCCGCTTTTTCAGGAGTCGAAGTCTTACCTGTTTCAGTCTTAACCATAGTTTTTTTCGCCTTAACTTTCTCAATCTTTTGTTGTAAAGTTTCATCTGCTTCGTTATCCATTAACATTCCCATAATTATTTTTTTTTAATATTTTAAGATTTTTTATGTGCATTTGCAAAGTTACGAGCAGCTACAATACTTCCGAATCCCCATGCTTTTAAAGCTAATGCTTTCCTTGTTGGTTCACCATTAGGTTTTTTCATAGCACCTACCATACCTGAAAATCTAGCTGCAAAAGAAACTCTACGAGGATTAACTCCGCTTTTAACAGGTGCTTTTAAATGACCTCCATGAGAATGATTATATGAATCACGACCTTTTTGGTTTAAGCCACCTGAAGGATTTTTTCCTTCTTTTCTTTCCCAAGCTTCCGACATAAATTACATTTTTTCTTGTGCCTTAATCTTTTTTTCTTGTTTCAACATTTCAGCAGTTGGCTCTTTACCACTTCCTTTATTGGCACGAATATTATCCCATAATCCACGAGGAGAACTTGAACCATCTGCCCTCTTCATCATATGCTTACTCTTAGCCTTCTCAATTTTTTTATGTAAACTTTCATGCATCATCATTGCCATAAACAAATTTTAATTCCTAAAGATACAACAAATCCATAAATCACAAAAAACCTTTTAATTCGCAATTCGCAAATCACAAAACCACCCTGTAAAAAATAAAAAAAACATACCAAAATAAAATCCCAATCCTATTTAACAAAAATAACAGCTAGGTGTCTTGGGGGTGTCACGCAATAAACGTGGGGGGCGGCAGCCCAAAGGGGAACTAGGAATTGGGCGATAGGGCTATGCCTAGATTTCGATTTCACTTTTGGTTTTGGGGTGGGGTGGGGTGCTTAGACAGATGGGATAGGCGATAGGTTATATATATGCGATTCTAAGTAGGCTTCCTTGCCATATCTTTTTAAAGTAGGGTGATTGTATGCCTTGTGTTTTTATAGGGGTGATTTGGGGTGGTTTTATGGTTTGTCTGTTTGTACGGGGATTTGGTGTTATTAGGGTAGTTATGGGTAGGTGGGAGGTAATGTGGGTGTTTATGTAGAGTTGTAACTAAAATATGTTTGTTTCGTAACGTAACGATATGTATATTTGTGTCTTAACGTAACGTAACGATATGAAAAAATGTATAACTTGTAAAACCAACTTTGAAGAAAAGCATAATAAAGCTATTTTTTGTTCAAATAAATGCCGTCAAAAAAATCACAGGGAGAAGATTAAAGTTTTAATAAATTCTATTAATGTAAAAAAAACAATAAAAACACCTGAAATAAAAATTAAAAAAACAAATGATGAATATGATTTTTCAAAAATTGATTTTTTTATTATAGAAGATTTTACAAAATATCCAAAATCAGATAAGCCTTCAGAATTCTTAAAAGCTAAAGAATGGAATTTATTAAAATTAAAATCAGATGAAGAAATAAGACAAAAATGGCTTAAATATAAAGGAATTGTAAAATGAAAAAACTAAATGACTTAAATGTTATTCCAAAAGGATTAAGTCTTCAAGAACAAAAATATTGGCTAGAACATAATAAAAAACAACATATGGATTTACAATTAATTTTAGAAACAGCAAAAGATTGTTTAGCATTAAAACCCGATGGATTTGATGGAAACCTTGATGGGTACGATAAAGCTATTTTAGGTTTAACAGACAACGGACAATTAGTTTATAGTAAAGAAATTATGGTTAAACTTGCAATACAATCAGCACTTCCTGAAATATTAACCGAAGAAGATGCATGGGAATTTCTTGAATTTAATACGTTTTCCGCCTATGTTGGAGAACAAACACCAATTTATGTTAATACTTTTAAAACTATTTAATTATGTATATGAATTGGTTAAAGCAGATTTTTTGCCATCATAGATGGAGATGTATATATAAGTATGGAACTTTTGCTGATTGGAGATGCCGTAAATGTGGTAAAATAAAGAGAGGATTAGCACCTATATATAATATAGAAGTTGATAAATAGTTTGATTTAGGTAGTATTACTACTTAAATAATGTTGGATATGTCCGATATATGGCGCAAATAAGCCGTTAATGTCGGAAATAACGTACTTGTCAATTTTACACCTTATAAGGTATATACTTTACGATTTAGTATTTTTTATACCATAAAAGGTACGTTTTGGCTGAGTTTAAAAATCTATACTCAGCCAAAACTATAGTAATAAAGCTATTTTTGATTAATAAATCTTATCACTTTATTGTCGCAAATATGTCACTTATTTGCGAAAAATTTTGACAAATAACTATGTAAATATGTTACGAGATTTGCATGAATTTTACATTGATTGGCGGTGATTTACTTCGGAGATTTGCACAATAACATAAATTTTGTTAGTGTGCATTAAATTGTCCTGCGATAACCTTGTTCCCAAAGTAACTTTGCCATTTCTTTTGCGTGTCCTTCTACTTTGATTTCACTCCAACGTGGATTTTGGATATGTGTAATTTCATGAATTAAGACTTCAAGATGCCTTTCGCCATTAATTCTAGAGTCTATATGTATAACTCCTGATTCGCAATAAGCTAACCCATGCGCTTTTTGTTTGCCTAATTTTCTGTGTATTATTTCTTTTACTGTATTCAAGACTTTAGTATTGCAAGGTCAGGTCTATCAATTTCTTGTGGTTCAAATATCTTATTATTTCTAGCTTCCTGAGATATTTTTTTCCATTGTTCGTATACCAAAAAAGCATCATTCATTTCTTTTACAGCATATTGCACTTGTTCTATCTTGGTTAGTTTATAGAATTTTTTTGGAGGAATCATAATTTCTAATTGCTGATTTTAAATATAATGCTTTGTCTAAAGTTTCTTCGTATGCGTGTTGTAACCAATCTATCATGTTTAAATCTTCCCTATCTACTGTGCATCCGTATTTTTTAAGTCCTAATGATTCTCTATCTCTCATGTCTTTAATGACTGCATCTAAAGTTTTACTCATAGTACTAAATTATTTATTATTTCTTATAGATTCAGGTATTTCATTAATATTTCTAGTAAAATAAAAACCTTTATACCCATTTGTATTAGTACATAAACATTTATCTACATATTGAACTGATAATCCGGAATAATTAGCTGCATCTATTGGGAATGTAGCTTCATATAATATTTTATCTAAATTATAAACATAAACTATTCCCCTATATTTAGGATTATTAACTCCTTTATATATTATTTTATTTCTTTCGCTAGCACATTTTTTAGCATATTCAGATATAATTCTTCCTTTGTTTTTAAATGACATTATTTTTTTTGTTTCTTCAGTATGTTTTTTCCCTTTCCAAATGCCTAATTTATTTCTTTCTGATAATTTTGGATTTTTTAATCCTAAAACACCATCTCCACCATCTGTTAAATTAACGAGAGTACCTCCATCTGAAATTTTTTTATGAATTGCTATAAATTCAATTTCTTTTTTCTTTGCAAAATCATAAGAAACATTTTCAAATAATATTTCTACTTCTATTTGTGTGCTATTATAAATATTTACCCAATGTCTATTTCTTGTTTTGTTGTGACTAGAATAAGCCCTTTCATAATTTGAAGTATTTTTATTGCTTATTCCAATATAAAATGGTTCATTTTTATCTAATCTAATATGACGATAAACATATGCCATTATAAAATTTTTCCGTTAAAAATACGTTTATTTCTAAATTCAAAATCTTCTCCATTATCATCTAAATCGACAATACCAAAACCATGATTCCATTTGTTTAAAGGCATATATGCAGGATGTAACTCACTCATACAACCTAAACTCCAAGTAGTAACCATTTTTCCTGATAGTGTTGGTTCAGTATGTTCTGAAGTCTGATGATTATGCCCTTGTATACAAGATACTTTTGCTTTTAGAAACAATCCCCTAGCAGGATTTACAGGCGCAGTAATACCTCCTACATACTCATGCCCATGAATTGCCCAAAGATTATTTAATTTCATTGGTCGTTTATCACCTATAATTTCTATTCCTTTTGCCCTAGCTTTAATAATATTTTCAAAAGTAAATTCTTCTATTCCTACTAATTCGCTAGCTTTTTCTTGCAAAAAATGTTCGTATCGTTCTTCGTGGTTACCTATTTTAAAATAAATTTTACAACCTAATTCTTTTTCAAATACATCAAATAATGCACGAAAAGTATCTAATTCTAATGCAAAATTTCTTTTTTTAGGGTCTTTAATAAATCTTGAAAGCCTATGACAATCAATAGTATCACCCATTAATAATAATGCATCAGGCTTTTCTTTTTTACAAAAATCTAATGCAGCAGTTAATGAAGGAATATTATGATAAGGTACATGAATGTCTGAAAATACTGCTATTTTTTTATGCCCTTTAATTGTATATGGCTCAAATTCTGTTTCGTCTGATGCAGGTATGTTATAAGGATTTTTAGGTCTTTCAGGATACGGATGAGTAACTATTGCATTACCTTGTTTACCTGTTTTACCTTCAATAGCCCTTAATCTACATCTAGCATCCTCTACATCCCTAAATAATAAATTATTTTCTGCGTATACTATTCTAGCCAACTTTAATGTCGGCATTTCCATTCCGTATTTTTCCCTATATTGTCTTGCTATTGTTACCTTTGAATGGATTACATTATTCTTAGACATGAGATGGTTTTATTAACAAAGATAACCAATAATCGTCAATATAGTTAATAAAATGACGATAAAAAGAAAAACCTAACACTTTTATATTAGGTCAAAAGAATTTGTTTAGTAAATCTATCTTTTATTATCTACCAAATATACATTATTTTATGTGCCTTATTGCGAAATTTCCGTTCAAACTTTCTATGTATATTGGTGTTTTATTAGCTATTGTTCTTTTTAATGTTGTATGACTTATATTAGTTTTAGCCGATGCATACTTAATTGAATTATATACTATTACCTTATCTTTTCTTTCTTTTAACGGTATATCTAAATTATACAAACCAATCTTTACACTATTATTTAATGCCATCTTTTACTATTTCTTTTAATTGATTAAATATATTTTCTGCATTCTCTCCCCAATACATATCGCATTTACCATCCTTAATGGGTGCATCTACAAAGTAAGATTGGTATTCATCAGCCTTAGCCGTAAAGCGGTAACACTTTTCTTTAACAGGGCAATTTAATCCCTTACATTTAGTTATGTCTGTCATTTTTTTAAGTTTATTTCGGATTATTTCCAAGTTGATTAGGTTTATATATCAGATTTATGTCTGAATTAGTATCTTATCTTGTTTAAATACCTAAAGTTTATTTGATTTAAACAAAAAACACTTTTTAAAATTAGTGTCAAATGTTTAGTTTTTTATTAGTATCAAAACTTGATATTTATTAATGTTTTGATACTAATATTTTTTTCGTTTAATTAATTGCAATTAACTACGTTTTAAGTAGTAGATAGTAAATAAGTTTAATTCATAAATTTGTTATTTTTAACAATTAAAAGAAACAGGGGTAAATTTGTCCCCTAGTTGATTAGTTTATCTATATTAACATCATGTTCCTCTAATAACTCTCCAATCCTTTTATAAACCATATCTAATGCATCATATCTATTAATGCTATCAGATTCCATTGCCCATTCCAATGTTTTCTTACTATTATGCACTAACTCCCATAACACTAAAGCCATATCAGTTGCCTTTATGCATCTTGTATGTGCCATTGAATCCTCTGCATCATCCAAATTAAAATGTAATTCTGCTTTCATAATTATTCTGTCCATTTATGGAGTGGACAACCATTTTCTATTTTAGCAAATACTTTTATTTTGGTTGTGCAACCACATTGTTTACAATAATCCCTAATAGTTCCATTTACCCATTGGTCGCAACTAAAACATATCTCTAACCTTTTTTCAGCTATTTCTTTTTGTTCTTCAGTTGGATTTATATAAGCTGCATATGATTCTATAATGTTTTTTATATTCATAGTATTTCTTTTATAGGTATAAGCACTCCTAATGAAGTATTATTATCACCACCTTTTGTAAATTTTCCTTTGTAAAACAATTTAACTAATTCTTTTAGTCTTTTAGTTGAAACAATTATTGCAGTATCATTATTGCTTAAACGATAAATCCAATAATCTGATATAGTTGTTGAAATTCCTGATGGGTTTTCTTTGTGATAAACTTCTATGTATATATTTCCTGTTTTATTAGCAATTCTATCACTTTTTACTTCAACTTTATATCCACCATCAAATAATTCTTTAACCCACTTTTCAGATATTTCACCAAACTCTAAATCGTAATAAAATGAACTGCTGTACTTCATTATATAGACTTTATTGCTTTAGAATCTCTTATCTCTATTTTGTCTTTATTAAGATGCAGTAAAAGAATTAATAGTTGTTCTGCTTCTGAATAGTCTAAAACAAATTTAGTTTCACCTATCTTAAATTTAATATCGTTTTCACGTTCTTTAGCTTCAGCACATAGTTCACCTCGAAGCCCTTCTATCCAATCTCTATTACATGAATAATATAGAAAATGCTTGTCTTCTAATTCAAACAAATTATAGTCATGCTGTAATTCATCATCAAAACCATGTTGTGTCATTACTTGTATCATAGTGGTTATTTTATTTTTGATTCAATAAAGTCAATTATTTCAGTATAGTTTAAGTTTTTCAATGAAATTTCTTTTTCTACAGTACGAACACTATGTATAATAGTAGTATGGTCTTGATTGTTTAAAAAATTACCAATAGTTGCTAAACTCATTCCAATATGTTTCCTGCATAAATAACTAAAGCATTGTCTGTAAATAACAAATGGTTCTTTTCTAGTTTTATTATTAAATCCTTCAAAATAATCTTTAAATAAACTATGTATTTGTTCAAATTTAGAAGCATCAAAAACTTTACTTTTAGCCCTTTCGGGATATAATAAATTAAACTGAGTTGTTAATATATCAACCGATATCATCATTTTATTTAATAATTGGTTAAACTCACTCATTTTTAATTCTAAAATTCCTCTTGAAGTAAGCGCATAACAATCTTTTATATGTTTTTCGCAATTTTTTAGGTTTAAGTAGCTTTGTCGATTGGTTGTTTTCATCATTTTAGTTTCGTTTTTACAAGATTTAATTTATGTCTATATTCAAAAAGCATTTGTTTGATTTCATCCCTAGTAGGCTTATATACTTGCCTTGATTGTTCAGCTAACCAATCTGTGATGCCATTGTTTTCTTTTTCTAATCGTATTGTGTATTCTTCAATATTACCGTCTTTATACTCATTGCAGGTTTTACATTGAGGTCTGCAATTCTGTTGTAAAAACCTAGTACCTAAATTTGCCCTAGGTATAAAATGTCCGCATTGCAAGGTTGTATAATGTTCCTTTTTACCACAAGTAAAGCATTCAGAATTACCATCATTATCGCTGTATTTAATCCTTATGTACCTACTAAATACTGCATCTAAATCATTTATTAAATTCTGTAGTGATTCATCTGATTCATTACCCTGTTCAAGTTCATATTTTTCAACCCTTTTACTTGTACTAGATACTGTAGCACATTGCTTGCACATCTTTTTTGAAAAATGGTAGTCAATCTTACCACAATTTAAGCATCTTTTTTTCTTATTTATTATAGTAGAATTCATTATAAAATACTTAATTCATCAATAATAGCATCCCTTTGTGCGCCACTTAAAAATGGTAAAATATCAATACTTTGACCAAATACAATAACTTCAACACTTGTTAAATTAACTTCAATTAATTCATTCTCATCTATCTCATGTATGCCATGAAATTCAATCTTTTGTGGTGGATAAATAGCATAAGTTCCATCATATCCAATTACAAAATCAATAGACGGGGTAATACTAATAATTTCAGTTTCATGTTTAATTTCTTTCCTAAATGCACTCATTTTATTTTATTTTTATTGGTTTGTTTAATTGGTAATCCCACATCCAATGAGTAATAATTCCATTACTATTAACCTCCATATATCCAAGTAACTTTAGCAATAAATATATGTTATCTCTGTTCTCATTCATTGTTACACAAAGATAAGATAAAACATTCTTAATCCACAACTTTTTTTAATAAATAAATAAATTTGTTTATTAATTTATTTGTATTTATGTTTGCGACACACAAAAATTAAAAAATGAAAAAAGAAAAAAACCTTCCTGAAGAAATTAAAACTGCATTAGATGGTAGAACACAAAGATGGTTATCATTAAATGCCAAGATTCCTGAATCTGAATTATCTAGAAAAATGAAAGGTAAGAATAATTTTATAGATTCTGAATTACAAAGAATAAATGAATTATTGAAAACAAATTTTACTAATTAGTTAATTAATATCAAATGAGTATAACATCAAAAGATAAAGTTGCATTAAAAATCAAACTTTATAATAAAACAAATGGATGTTGTGCATATTGTGGATGCGAATTACATAACGGAAATTTTCAAATAGACCATATTATTCCAAAAAGACGTGGCAGTAATAGTCAATACCATAGTAATTATAACAAAGAAAAAGGTAGTGATAATGAAAATAATTTAATTGCTTGTTGCGGTTCTTGTAATTCTTCTAAATCAGATTTAGACTTAGAAGATTTTAGAGAAAGAGTTTTAGATAGAATTAAAAGACTTAATGATTATTCAACGGAATATAATATTGCTAAGAGATTTGGATTAATTAAAGAATTAGATATTCCTATTATATTTTATTTTGAAAAATTAACTTAAAATAATGGCTAAAGATAGTTTTTGGTTTCGGCATGATTATAATGCTAGAAACGATGAAAAAATATTAGAATTAATGTCAGAATATGGTGCTGAATCATACGGTATTTATTGGATGATTATAGAAACTATGGCTGAAAATGAGAATGGATGTATTAAAGCATCATTACTAGGGGGGCTTTCGCATGGCTTTAGGGTGGCTAAAACTAGATTAATTGAAATAATTCAATGTTGTATTAGGGTTGAATTATTACACGAAAAAGATGGTAACTACTTTAGTAACAGGCTTTTAAAGCATAAAGAAGAACGTAAGTTTTTCTCTGATAAAGGTAAAGAAGGTGCTGCTATTAAAAAAGAAAAAAATAGGGGGGCTTCAGGGGGCTTTAACAGAGGAAAGGATATAACAGGATATAACAATATAAAAAAGGGAATTAATTTTGAAAATGATAGGGTTTATTTTGAAGATGGAAGTTTTCAAGAACTAGGAAAAGACCAAAAGGCATTATTTGAAGATGGTAGAATCAAACCAAGCGATATTACTAAAGGACTTATAAATTAAAATTAAAATATGTACTACGACCAATTAAGTGATTTAGGAATTAAATTAAGGAGAAGAAGTGGACAAGAGAAAACTACTTGCCCACAATGTTCTGAAAGTAGAAGAAATAAAAAAGATACTTCATTGTCGGTAAATATTACAGAAGGAACTTATAATTGCCATCACTGTAGTTGGAAGGGTAGTGTCAAGCAATTTCAGCAAAAAGAAATGAAGAAGAAGTTTGAGAAGCCTGACCAATCAATGCTAAAAAGCATAAGTCTAAACGAAAAAGTTGTAGCATATTCAAAAGCAAGAGGAATATCTGAAGAGACTTTAAAACGATTTATGATTCATGCAAAAGAAGAATGGATGCCACAGACTCAGAAGAAAGAAAGATGTATTGTATTTCCATATATTCGTAGTGGTGAATTAATTAATGCAAAGTTTAGGGATGGCGCAAAAAATTTCAGATTATGTAAAGATGCTGAAATGACTTTTTTTGGTATGCAAACATTAGATGGAAAACATTGTGCAATAATTACGGAAGGAGAATGGGATGCCTTAGCAGCTTATGAAGCAGGATTTGGTAAGAATTATGAAACAGTAGCAGACAAAGATGGAGTTGTGGTTGAACATGATTTGGGTAGATGGGCAGTATTATCAGTTCCAAATGGCGCAAGTATGGGAAGTCAGAAGTTAGAATACCTTGATAATTGTTCTGATTGGTTAAGTTCTATTGATGAATTTGTAATAGCAACAGATGGTGATGAAGCAGGTATTTCTTTAAGGGATGAATTGGTAAGAAGATTAGGAGTTGAGAAGTGCAGGATACTACATTATCCTTCAGATGCCGTTATTTCGAACATAGATGGCTCAAAACGGGCTTGTAAGGATTTAAATGAGGTTTTACTTGTCTTTGGAAAAGATGCCCTTATTTCGCTTGTAAATGAGTCTGATGCGCTACCTGTAGATGGGATTACATATTTAGGCGATATATTTCCTACTATGTTAGAGAATTTTAGAAATGGTGTTAAATTATCTCCAACAACAAGATTTGGTGATTTTGATGAATATTTTAGATGGAAGAAAGGTGACATTAACGTAGTTATTGGATATGGAAATCATGGTAAAACTACATTTTGGTTACAAATGATGCTTACCAAAAGTATTTATGATGGTTGGAAATGGGCTATTTTTAGTCCTGAAAATTATCCTGCAAATGATTTTTATGATGATTTGGTTGAAATGTATGCAGGAAAATGGTTAGATAAAATGGATGAAAAAGAATATGTAGAAGCCTGTGGATTTGTTAATGACCATATTTTTTATGTGTATCCTGAAAACGAACATGATATTGAATCTATACATGAAAAATTTAGATATTTAATATTAAAAAAGGGTTGCGATGGAGTAATGATTGACCCATTTAATCAATTGGATAAAACACAAAAACCTTACGAAAGGGATGACCAATATATTGGAAATGTGCTGAAGGATATAAAAAGATTTGCGTTACTTAATGCTGTTTCGTACAATATTGTTATGCACCCTAAAAATCCAAATTATAATAATGATAAATCATTACCTGTCGTAGATATGTACGATATTGCAGGTGGTGCTATGACAGGCAATAAATCTGACCAAATAATTTCATATTACCGACCTAATTTTCATTTAGATAAAAACGACCCTAATGTTCAGGTTTATATTCAAAAATTAAAAAGAAGAAGAACAGGTGGTAAATTAGGGCAGTTTGATATCAAGTTAAATTGGAGTACAAAAAGGTATTCAGATATGTTTGACCATACTTATTGCGACCCTGAAAGAGCAAAAAGAATATTATTTCAAGAAAATAATGGCATATTGCAAAATCCACAACAGCAAGAATTAACCGATGAAACACCATTCTAATGACATCACTAGAAAAGTTTATGCTACACATGAAGCAATTTGATTATCATTTGAGTAAAGACTTAATTGAACTTTACCAAAAATTGGTAAAAGAAGAATTAGAGATGCAAAAAGAATTGATACAATTAAAAATAGAAAACGAAAGACTTAGTACTTTAAATTTAAATAACAAATAAAAACAAAACAAAATGAGTTTCTTAAAACTACAATTAATCGGAAATCTAGGAAATGATGCTATCGTTAACGATGTTAATGGCAAAAAAGTAATTAATGCTAACGTAGCTGTTTCAGAAAAATGGAAAGATGCCCAAAACAATCCAAAAGAAAAAACAACATGGGTATCTATTAGTTATTGGACTGATAAAACAGGTTTGATTCCTTACCTTACAAAGGGTTGTTTAGTGTATATTGAAGGAAAGCCTGAAAGTAAAATATACACTAACAAAGAAGGAGTTGCAATACCACAGTTACACCTTACAGTAGCTTCTTTGCAGCTTTTATCAAGCAATAAAACTCAGCAAGTAGAAAAAAATATTTCTGATGATGATAATCTTGGATTGCCTTTTTAGGATAAACAAAAAATGTTTTTATGGAATTAAATAAAATATATCAAGAACCTTGCTTAGATACACTTAAACGTATGCCTAATAATTATTTAGATTGCGTTATTACATCACCACCTTATTGGCAATTAAGAGATTATGGCTACGATGGACAATGGGGATTAGAACCAACATTTCAAGAATATCTTGAACACCTTTGGGAAATGATGGATGAAATTTGGCGAGTGTTGAAAAACGATGGTACGGTTTGGATTAACTTGGGAGATACTTATGGTGGTGGTATTAGTGGACAAGGGGGGAATACAAGTAAACATACAGAAGAAAAAGCAAGTATAAAAGGAACAAAATTTGAAAGTGGAATTAAAAAACCTTTAAATAAGTGTCTTTTGCTTATACCACACCGTTTTGCTATTGGTTGTATAGATAGAGGTTGGATAATAAGAAACGATATAATTTGGGCAAAACGTAATGGGATGCCCGAAAGTACAAAAGATAGATTTAGCAAGAAACACGAGTATTTCTTTTTAATAGTTAAATCTGAAAAGTATTTTTTTGATTTAGATGCTATAAGAGATAAACATAATGCTGCTTCTTTAGAAAGATATAAATATGAATTTAGTGGCAATAAATTAGATGCAGATAGAGATAAAATTGGTACTCCTAGTGGTATTTTTGAAAATAAAAAAGGCAAAAATCCTGGTTCTGTATCTGATTTTTGGGATATACCAACAAAACCATCTTCAAATGAACATTATGCTGCATACAATGATAAATTATTAGAGAAACCAATATTAGCAGGTTGTCCTATTGGTGGCATAGTTTACGACCCATTTATGGGAACAGGTAGTACTGCAGAAATTTCTTTACGAACTAATAGAAATTATATTGGAAGCGAAATGAGTATTGAATATTGTAAAATAGCAGAACAAAGACTAAATCCATACAAACAACAAATTTCATTATTTTAATATGATACACGAATTTAAAACCCCATTAGCAGTTCATACACCACATGGTGAAGGAGAAGCTTATTTATTAGTTGACTATGGGTTAAATACAAATAGTGTTTGGATAGTCCGTATAAAAGGTGGAAGAATTAACCATTATTATTCTGATGATATTAGAATTTATGATAACCCTATGAATGGAAAAGGATGGGATACTGAAATACCTGAAAATTGGAAAAAATAAGAATATAATAAAAAATCATATCTTTATCACCCAAAAACACACAATATGAGTTCGTTTAAACCTTTAGGACAAAGAATTTTAGTTGAAGAATTGCCATTAGAAAAGCAAACTGAAAGCGGATTAATTATCCCTGATACAGTTGCTAAAATATATGCAAAAGGAATTGTAAGGTACAAAAGTGATGAAGTTACTAAGGTAGAAGTAGGAGATAAAATTTTATTCCCTGCTAACATTGGTAACATTATTACTCAAGATGGAGTAGATATGAAGTTGATGCTTGTAGAGATGGTTGATGGAATTATTTCTTAGTTTAAGATAATTTTCTTAATATTGGGTATAAATTTTTAGTTATGGCAATGGAAACTTTACCTCCGCAACAAGGAAAACCTTCAATAAAATTTCATAAAGGTGGCTTACATGAGTCACTTGGAGTTGCCGCAGACAAAAAAATACCTAAAGAAAAAATTCAAGCAGCATTAGCAGGTTCATATGGCGATAAAGCCCAAAAACAAGCACAATTTGCAAAAAATGTATTAGTTGGAAGTAAGTAATTTCCCCCCGTAACAAGTTACTTACTAAATTGCAGCCCTAACAGGCTGCTTTTTTATTTTGTTAATTGTCCGAAATATTTAATAAATTCGTGGTTAATATGACTAATACCAATATAAAAGCAGTAAATAGTGTTCTTTTAAAACTAAAAGAACCTGTTAAAACTGTGATTGAAACCGAAAGCGGATTTAAACTAGAACTTGCAGGAAACTTTAACATCGAATGGAATGTAACCGTACAAGGTGTTATAGAGTCATTACCAAAAAATAGCCCATACTTGGGTGAAATAAAAAAAGGAGACGAGGTTTGTTTTTCTTATTTTATTGTAAATGACAGAAGTTTTGATACTGATGTAGATATGTTTAATCCATCAATTGAAAGCAATTATATGCAGCAGTTTATTGATGGCAGGGGTGCTAGGATTAATATTATAGCAGTACCGGGAATTATAACCAAAAAATGGGTTTGTTCTTACATCGATGAAAATGGAAACTTTGTTCATGGCTTTGAGGGAACAGAATCAGAAATGGAAAGATGGAAGTCTCAGTATAAATTTGGTAGTGTACAAAGATTTAAGTTTGAAAATTTAATAGATTATAATTCTGAACACTATTGGAGATGTGACAACCAATTTTTATTTGCTAAGATAGTGGATGGTAAACTTGTTTCACTTGGAGACAGAGTAATTTTAACTCCCATAGACATAGATGTTCCTAAAGAAACATTGACTGCAATGGGTATTAAAATACCTGATACTTCAGTTCAGGCAAGGCTTTCAGATAGGGCTATGGTTTATTCAGGTGGCGAAAGAATGGGGATTAAGCAAGGAGATACGGTAGGGTTTGACCCAAGATTTGTAGAAAAATATGAATTCAATAATAAACAATACTTTTTACTTAGAGAAGATAGAGTTCTAGGTACTTGGAATTAAAAATTAATATTATGGCAGTAAAATTATTATTAAATGCAAACATGAAAAAGTGGTTGCAAAAATCAATAGAAAGCGAATTATACGCATCAAATTTGTATAAGCATTTAGCTAATCAACTTCAAAGATTAGGACTATTTGGTACTCAAGCATTTTTCTTAAATGAAAGTGCTGATGAATTAAAGCATTATCAAATTATTGTTGAATTTATCAATGATATGGGGGATGTAGCAAGTATGCCAAAGGTTGATGCTTGTGCAGATAAGGTTACTTGTATTGGTGATGCATTAGATATTGCCTATGAAACCGAATATGATTTGTTAGAACACTACAAAGAGTTTTATGACATGGCAGAAGAAGATGATTGTATTGTTGGGCAATTCTTATTGCAATTTATTGAAATTCAAAGAAAATCAGTTGGTGATTATGGTGATTTGTTATCTAAATATGAAATAGCTAAAGAAAACAAAGAAATACTATTTTTCGACAAACAAATAGGTAAAATCTAAGATATGGGATGGAATATAAATACTATTTATAATTTTTTAAATTATATGGTTAGGAAGGAAAGAGGTGCTTTTATCTCTCCTGAAGAAGCATCTACTGCCCTAGATAGTGCGCAAATGGAATTATATGAAGGGTATTTTAAAATTTATGGTATTAACCAACAGGTACACGATAGCCTTTCTCCATTTAAAGTTAGATTGCAATTTACATCTGCATCTAATGGTATAGTTACACAACCTAATGATTATCAACATTTATTAGGTGGTGTTTTTACAGTTTCAGGAAGTACAATTTGCCCATTAAGATTTATAAGCGAAGACGAATTACCTGATGCGCTTACAAATCAATTAAGACCCGTTAATATAAATAGTCCTGTTGCTTTAGATACACCTAATGGTTTTCAAATATATCCACAAGTAACACAAATAGGATTTTATACTTATATGCGCAGACCTGCAGTACCAATTTTAGGGTATGTTCCGCAAGCACCGGGCAGTAGAACATTAGTATATAATCCAACACAATATAATGCTATAACAAATCCAACAGGAAGCCAACAAATAGAATTTTTAGATGCTTATATTAATAATATTATGGCTAGGGCATTAAAGTTCTTAGGTGTAAACATGGATGAACAAAGTATCGTAGCATTTGCAGAATCACAAACTCAACAAACAGTATAATGCCAAATATAACTAAGAGATTATTATCCGACCAACTGTTATTTAAATTAGATGGCAGTTTTCCTGAAGTATCTATGGCTGTTCAAAAGCAAGATGTTTGGAAAGCAATAGAACAATGGATTAATTCAAAGTTTAAGTTAAAGCACTTTCAAGAAACACTTCCAACGGGTGAAACAATTCCTGAAGGCGCATCATTAGCAACTTACACAAGTATAGCAGTTACCGCAGCAGGTAATAAGTCTATTTGTACTTTGCCTGTTATGCCAATATCATTACCTAGAAATATGGGTGTTTATGATATTAATGATGGTAATGGTTATAGTTTTATTCCTCTTCAAAAAGGACAAATAAATCTTTTAGGACAAGAGTTTTTAGCAAATACTTTATTAGGACAAATATGCTATGAAATAGCAGGCAGAAATGTAACATTTTCGCAAGACATTACTTTATTGAAAATGGATACAGTAAATATGGACTTAATGGTATTTGATATGTCTAAATATAGTGAAACCGATATATTGCCATTACCATCTGATATGGAACAACAATTATTAGATGATTTATATAAGATGTTTGCGCCAATTCAACCTGAACCTGCAACTGTTAGCAACTATCCTGTAAATTTACAAAAATAATAAAATGACAGCTACATCGTTAGATTCAATAGTAAGAACAGCATTGATGAAAAAAGGTTACCCTTTACATCAATACGTTCAGTTTTTAATATATGCAAGAGAATGCTTGCAAGAACTTACAATGGATGATTTAAAAATATTTAATACAAAATTACTTCCCATAGATGCGTTTAATGCAATTGAATTGCCTAATGATTATCAAGATTATGTAATGGTAGGTGTTATGTCAAATCAAGGTATTAGACCTTTAGTAGAAAGTAGAAGATTAAATGTATTAAATAATTATAATACAGACTTAGAACAAGTTAAATGGACTTCTGATAACCAAACAGATACTCAAAATCAAAGTTTGCTTTATTATGGGGCATTCCCTTATTCACAATGGTATACGGTAAGATATAATGCTTATGGTGAAAATTTAGGTCGTTCATATGGTTCTAGAAGTGGATATGCAGATACATTTATAGTAGTAAAAGAAAGAAATCAAATACAACTTAATGAAAAAATGGGTGGATTTGATTATATTTATTTACAATATATGTCAGATGGTAGTGATAGTGGAAGTGCAACAATGATTGACCCGTATGCACAAATGACTATTCAAACATATTGCAATTGGATGCATAAAGAAAATAATAGAACTTATAATGAAGGTGAAAGGGCTAGAGCAAAACAAGAATACATTCAACAAAGACAAATAATGAGGGCTAGAAAATCAGACCTTACATTACCTACACTTAAACGAATTATTCAACGTACCTCTATTGCTTCTCCTAAAAATTAATATAAGAACAAATGGTAACTCAAAAACAGGTAAGGTTAGCAGGGATGAACTCAGACGATAACTTAGAGTTATTAGCTGAAGGCGATTATTTGAATTTAATGAATGGCAGAATTGGTTTTAGTGAATATGGTAAGTCATTAAGAATAGAAAACATCCCCGGAACAACTGCCCTTACTAATAATAAATATCCTCCTTATGGAACAAATAAATGTATTGGTAGTTGCATAGATATTGAAGGGCAAAGACTAATATGGTTTATTTATAATACCTCAAACGACCACGGAATTTATTGTTATGATTTTAGAGACAAGCAAATCTATGCGGTATTGTATGATACTCAAATAATAGATACTTACAATTCAGGATTAGGTTTTGATAAAGATTTTAGAATAGATAGAAACTGTAAGGTTGACCAAGGATTACTTTATTGGACAGATAATAAAAATGAACCTAAGAAAATTAATATTGACTCAGGTATAAAACTAAATCAACCTTCTTACGTTACAAAAGCAAGGGCTTACACTACATTACAAGATTCATATGAGATAACTGTAATTCGCAGACCTCCTACATATGCACCTGTAATAGAAAAAAAATATAAATCAACTTATGCCAATAACTTTATAAGCAAGCATTCTTGGCAATTTTCTTGGCAGTATATTTACTTTGATGGGGAAATATCTGTATTAGGAGAATATAGTCGTGCATCAATGCTTAATTTAGTTTATATAGTTTCAGGAACAGTTACTGCAGAAAATTATAATTATATTCAATGCGATTTGCCATTAGCAGAAAAAATACCACAAACAGCTAGAATTATTAGGTTAATTGCTAAAAATCAAGATACAGGTGTTGCTAGTGTTGTAAAAACATTTGACAAACTTATAAGTGAAGCACCTTTTATTGCACATAACGCAGGAACAAATAAACTTACATTTGATTATTATGGGGATTTAATTGGTGAAACAATTGATGCAGCAGATACTGTAAAACCATACGATTCAGTTCCATTATTATCAAAAACGGCAGAAACAGCAGTTAATAGGTTATTTTTAGGTAATAACTTATCGGGTTATGATACACCTACAAAAACTTCTTTGTCTGTATCACAAATACTAGCAAACTCTAGTACTTATCATAGATTTTTTAAAGCTGAATCATCTTATCAAGTAGGTATTGTATTTTATGACAAAGCAAGGAGAAAATGTGGAGTAACTACATTAAATGATGGTTTATTTACAACAGATAAAAAAACATATCCTGCTGCATCAGATTGTACTTTTTGGGATGTAACTATTCAACAAGCAGATATAAATGATGCAACAGGAAATACAAACGGTAAAGATGGTATAGTATATGTAAATTATACAAGTTGTCAAGGTTCATCAACTTTGTTACAATATACATTTGCTGATACATTTTATAATCAACTTTGTTTACACCCTGCAGATGTAATGTCAATTCAATTGTCATATTTTAAAAATGACATTCAAATGTTAGCTATTTCTACTGCTACAAATAATAGTATTTCATGTGATAATGGAGGTTTGACACAAACATATACAGTTAATTGGCAATTAAGCAATGCAAACCCATCATTAGAAATACCTATTTGGGCATATTATTATTCAATAGTTAGAACAAAAAATTTAAAGACAAGATACTTTATAGATTCTTTAAGTAATGACAATAAATATGCTACTAAAGTAATTACGGCAGGCGTAGTTACTTATAATTATAGTCCAACATTTGCAACAGGTGCAATTTATTTAGCTATTGATACAACACCATTAATAAATTCAGGTTTAGGTTATGTATACAACGAAGGAGATATGTGTGTATTACTTCGTTCAACAGGAGGTAAAAGATATGAAGTACCTGTAGTTGGAACTGATGGAATTTATATTTTGGTTAGTTTAACAAATCAATTTAATATTGATAATGCTAGTTTATCAGGTACTTACTTTACTTATGAAATTTATACTCCTTATACAAGAAGTGAAAATGAACCTTATTATGAAGTAGGTAATATTTATCCTGTAACAAACCCAACTCTTTCAAATAGACAGTATTCTACCCTTACAGGAAGTTTAATAGGAGATATTTTTGCATTTCAAAGACTTTATATAGGCACTTATTATTGGGTAGAGGCAATGTCGCCAAGTGACTTATTTTATCAAAATTGGTTTACAGATGGTGGTTTTATAAATTTTGTTACTTTATTGGGGCAAACTCAAAATAACCATGAAATAAGGTACTCTAATGTATTTACCCCCGGTACAAGTAATAACGGACTTAGCACATTTGAAGCCCTAAATTTCAAGACTGTTCCACTAGGTACAGGTAATATACAAAAGTTACAATTAGCTTCTAAAACAGAGGAACAGGGGGTAATAATGCTATCTATTGATGCATTCCAAACTGTATCATGTTACTTAGGTGAAGTTCAGGTAATTGGTTCTTCAAAAAATGCATTCTTGGCACAAGATTCTGCCGTAATAGGAACAATGAATGTGCTAAAAGGAATGTATGGTACAACTCATCCTGAAACAGTAATAGAATACTTAGGTAATGTATTTTGGTATGATTTGAATAATGGCGCAATAGTTCAATATAGTGCAAATGGATTATACCCTGTTAGTTCATTTAAAATGGTTAATTTCTTTAGTAATTATGCTAAAGATTATACAAATACAAGTTCTGCTACTCTTGATTCGCTTAATGGGTTTCATCATATACCAACAGCAATAAATCCATTTACAAAAAGATTTCAAGTAACAACACCTGCATTAATAGCAACAAATACTGCAGCCGTACTACCTAGTTATGATGGAGTAACACCTGATTATGCTAGTTCTATTATTAATAGGTTCAATCCATATACTAAATTATCGCAAACAGTATGTCTTGATATCATAGAAAATAGATGGAAAGAAGTATTTGAATACGCAGGAGAATGGTATGATTATTTTGAAAATCAAATGATTGGTTTTAAAAATGGTGCAATATATACTCACGAAACAAATACAACCAATTTAAATACATTCTACGGAACTCAGTATCCTATTAGATATTGCCTTACCCCTAACCAACCATTATCATCAATAAAAGATGTAGTTGGAATAACAGTAGAAGGAAGTGTAATACCTGATTATTCTGTATGCTATAGTGTATACCCTTGGGAACAAATAACAGATTTAATAAATGAAGATTTTAGAAACCAAGAAGGGGTAATGTACTCATCATTATTTAGGGATAGACTTTCTCCAAACACAACAGGAACAGCAATTAATAAATTATATTACGGAGACATAGTTAAATCAAAAACACCATTAATTATGGTAGAGTTCCAACAATATACTAACTTAGTGTATATTTCATTTATTGATATAGATTTTGCAGAAAGTTATGGTCAAACCAAAATATTAACAAAATAATGGTAAATAGCATTATACATAGGGTAAATGACGATAGAATTGACGAGTTAGAATCGACAATGGTAAATAATTTCCCACCCGTAGAATGTCCATTAATACATAGGTTTACCAAAGGAATGTATATAAGAGAAATATTTATGCCTAAAGATTCTCTAATAACATCTAAAATACACAATACTAACCATCCTTTTGTCGTTTCACAAGGCACAGTAGCAGTAGCAATAGATGGAGATAATTGGCAAGAAATACAAGCACCATATACAGGAATAACACAAGCAGGAACTAGAAGAGTATTAATTATACTTGAAGATACAACTTGGATTACATTTCATCCATTGCCTTATATAACAGGTGATGAAAATGAATTTAGTGATGATGAAAAGTTAAAATTAGTAGAGAAAATAGAAGATGAAATATTAAGCAAATACGAAAATTTGCTTTTATATAAAGAACAAGATTTATTAAAAGATTAAAATAAAATATCATGAGTTTCGTAGCCATTGGAGCAGGATTAGGAGCAGCATCAGCAGGGTATAAATTATACTCAGGAATTAAACAAGTTGGACAAGCCAATAAAATAAATCCCGTATATACCCCATATACAGCTTCTAATGCAGTAAAACAACAATTAGGAACTGTACAAAATGCGTATCAAGGTAGAATGGCAGGCGCAGTATCTGCATCAGATAGAATACTTCAATCACAAGCTAATACATTAGCAAATGCATCAAGAGGTGCTACAGATGCTTCTCAATTACTTGCATTAGGTGCTTCTACAGAAGGTACTGCAGACCAAGCATCAGTTGATTTAGCAGCTAGAGAAGGACAAAATAAAGCAGGTATTTTAGATAATCTACAAAATGCTTATAATAAAATGACTGAAGATGAAAGACAGGTATATCAATCAAAACTTCAGAAATATCAAATGGATACACAAGCTAAACAAGCACTAGGACAAGCAGGTATGAGTAATATATATGGTGCAGGAAGTGACTTAGCAGGTATGGCATTACAAGGTGCGCAATTAGGAAATGTAGGAAGTTTTAAGTCAGGTTTTGGCGCAGCAAATAAAGTTGCAGGCGCAGGCAAACAACTTGGACAATTAATAGGCGGTTAATAATAAAATACAAATAGTAATAAAATGGCAGATGATACTCAAGGTTACGCAACAGTGTTGCCAAATCAATTTCCAAGTCCGGGGCAAGCACTTCAAGGTTTAATTCAATCTAAAGAAAGACAGCAAGAAAAACAAGCTGCTTTAGATGAAAGACAACAAGAACAAAAGCAGAAAATAGCTGCTGCCCAACAAGAACGCACTAGACAAAATGAATTATATAATTTAGCTGCCCTAAATAAACAAACAGAAGCAAAACAATACGAAACTGCTGATGAACAGGTTAATAATTTAACTAGAAAAACATTAGCAGATATATATAACGAAGGAATAAAAGGAACAAGATTAGACCCAATGGAATTTGAGCAAATGCTAAAAGGAAAATTAGGTGATTTAGTTCAATGGAATGGAAATGTTAAAGACCAATTGAGGACTATAGGAACACAAAGAGCAGATTTTTTTAAAGTACTTCCAAATACAGACCAAACAGGAGTAGATAGAAGAGTAACAAAAGATTTTTTACAAAATGTCGCAAATTTAGATGAAAACGGAAATATAATATCAATTAAACCATTAAATCAAATCAAACCAAATGTAAATTATTTTGGTGCATTTGCAGACCCTAAAGTTTTAGCAGGTGTAACTAATGATACTACACCATTGCCTGAATTTTTTGCTAAAATACCTAAAGAAAAAACATCTGAAAGTCATTTTAAAAATTTATCAGGTAATATTGATTCTAGAGGATATAATGCTATGGTTACTCCTCATTCTGAAATGTATACAAACGAATCAGGTAAAGTAGCAGTAAGACCTAAATCTGAAGTTGCAATGGTTACTGATAATGGAGAACCTATAAGAGTAGCTTCAGAAGAACTTAAAAATTCAATGGCAGGAAATCCAAAAGTAGAAGCTGCATTCAATAAACAATGGCAAGATTATGTACAACAACATAATTTAGAAGCTGCTACTAATCAAGACCCACACGCACTTGATGTTTTAAAAGAAAATTATAGATATAAATTAGCAGAGCAATATTTACCACATCAAGTTAATCCAATTGAGAAACAAGTAACTCCTACAATTGTCAATAAATTAAGTATAGAAAATAGGCATAAAGAAGATGTAATAGATGATAATGCAGGAACTTTAAAATCTCATTTAGAAAATGCATTTACAAATAATCCTGTAACATTTAGGTTGCCTATAAAAGGAGGAGGAACAGGAACTCAAACATGGGGTAATTTAGGACATTCAGATATAACAACTCCATTTACTATAAAAGTAGAGGAAAAAGAACAAGATAAACAAACAATAACTAAAGTAGTTTCTTTTGATGATTACTTTGTATCTCCTGATAATAAAATATATGGTGTTTATTATAAAAGAACACCAACAGGAGAAATATCAGATGATGTTAAACAAAAACAAGAAATACCATTAGAAAGATATGCTGAAAGATTATTTGAAAAATCTACACCACAAAAGTATAGGGCAGAAGTAGTTAAAAATAATGTAAATGAAGTATTAGGTGTAACTGAAAAACCTAAAACAAAAACAACTACTAAAGTAGCTACAAAAAAAGACAATAAAAATACAAAAACAGGAGAATTAGACTAATAATGGCAGAAGAATCAGTTCAACCCGAAGTTCAAGATGTTAATCAAGAAGCACCTAAAACAGGTGAAATTGATAAATTATTTAATGTAGTTTCAAGTAAAGGATTATATACTAAGTCTAAAGATGAATTTATTCAAAAGTATAGTACACCTGAAAGTGTAGATAAATTATTTCAAGTTGTTTCAGATAAAGGATTATATACAAAATCTAAAGGAGATTTTTATTCTAAATATTATCCAAATTTATCATCACAAAAAAATACAGAACAAGTTGGAGGATTAACAGCATATAGTGATTCAAGACAAAAAACAATACCTACAGAAGAAATTAAAAGACCTTCAAAACTAACAGACTATACAAGTGCGCCATTAGAAATGGTTTCTAAAGCAAAAGCAACTGAAGTTTCTAGAAAACCATCTACACAACCTGTTAGAAAAATAGCAACAGAAGAAAAAGCAGCAGCAGAAGGAACAAGTACTAATTTACAATTACCAACAACATTAAAGGGTGGACAATTTGGAATAGTTGCAGAACCACAACAAGAAGGAGAATTACAACAAAAATTACAAAAAAGGGAAGATGATAAACAAACTGCAATAAAAAATTCTCTTTTAAATCAAGGAATAAAACCTAATACACAACAATATTTACAAAAAGAAAGAGATTTAAATAATCAATTATCTAATGATAATTTAGTTGTAGATAAAGATAATAGTGGAGAACCAAAATTATTTAGAAGTGAAGGGTTTGCGGAAACATTAGGTAAAACAATTTACAATAGTTTTAAAGCACCTATAGATGCATATGATGTAAATAAAATAAGCGACCCGAATCAGTTTGTTCAAAAAATGAATGAACAAACAGAAGAAGAATCATCTAAACCATCTAAAATATTGGGTAGTGGGGCTGAATTAATAGGGGGTGTAGTTAAACCTATATCATTATTAGCATTAAATGCTGTAGCAGGTGGAATGGGAACTACTGCTATGGTAGCTGAAGCATATTATAGTGCATTAGCAAATGAAAAAAGAAAATTATATATAGCAGGAAAACAACAAGGATTAAGTGATGTAGATGCTGCAAAAAAAGCAATGGATGTTGCTACATATACGGCATTACCTGATGCTGCTATGGCTTTTGTAATGTCAGGTGAATTAGGAAATTTACCTAAGACAGTACCTGCAGTAGCAGATAATACATTTAAAAATGCATTAATAAAATCAGGTAAAAGTGTATTAAAAATTGCAGCATTAGGTGGTGCATCTGAAATAGGTAAAATAGGTGTTGAATCATTAGGAGGATATAAGGAAACACTTCCAAATGCTATTGGTAGAGTTTGGGGAAGTACAGCAGAGTGGGGTAAAATGGATTTAGGATTTAGAATTATAGGAGGAATAATTCCTGCAGCAGGTTATTTAAAAGCAGCAGCTAAGAATTGGTTAAAAAATGTACCCGAAGAACTAATACAATTAAAATCAGAGCAATATGGTGATGCAGGAGAAAAAATAAAACAATCAATAGCAGATTATAAAAATGCTGCATCTAATGTAGAAGGATATGTACCTGATGAACATTTAGCATCATTTGCAGGTAAAATAGAAAAATCAAATAAACTACAAGACGATATAACACAAAAACAATTAGATAAAATAGGCAAACCTGAATTTGTTCAAAATAAAATAGATGAAGAAATATCAGATATTCAAAAGCAAATAGATGGTATAAATAAAGAAGTAAATACAGCAGCTAAAAAAGGAGTAGAACCAAAAGAAATAGATGATGCAACAGGTATTGAAGCAGGTGTAGAACCTAAAATAAATGTAGAACCTATTAAAACTGAAACTAAACTTGAAAAACAAGCCCCTGAAGTACAGCAGCCCACAGAAACTCAAAAGCCTACAGTTGAAGCAATTACTGAAGTTAAGCCAACAACAGAAAAAACAGAAACTAAAACAATAGAAGAAGTAACTCCTGTAGTTGAAGAAGTTAAACCTACAATAGCAAAAGAAGAAGTTAAACCTGTCAAAGAAGTTTACGATAGAAATGATACTCCAATTAATATAGATGATATTGGAGAAGGATTTGTATTGCATAGAGGAGGTCAAGAAGTTTTAGATAAAGGATTTCATTCAATAGATAAAATTGGTGCAGAAGGATATGCAGGCGATGAGGGTAAAACGACATCTTCTACAATTAAAAAAGATGCAAAAATATTAAAATTAGTAAGTGGCGATAGTGAAAACTATTCTGACAATGCAAAAGATATTGATGAATTTTATAGGATAATCGGAGAAAAGGAAAGAAAAAAAGGTTCTGAATGGGCTACAGGAGAAAATCCATCTGATATCACAACAAGGCTTTGGGATAATAAATCTGCCCAAGAAAAATTAAAAAAAGCAGGAGTTGATATTGTAATTGGAAATACAATAGACGGAGTAGATGCCTTTGTAGTAAATAAAGATGCACTAGAGCCAATATCAAAACCTAAATCAGAAACACCTAAAGAACAAGTAAATGCAGTAGCTAAAAATAAAACTAAAAAAGTAAAGGATAATGATAATGAGCAAGTAATAGAAACTGTAAAAAGCCTATTACAAGTTATAAAATCGGCAGAAGCTAGATTAAGCGAATACCCAAAAGAAGCATCAATGCAAATAAATGAAGCTATTGGGCTATTGAAACCATTTTTAGATTTATTACCTGAATCAGAAAAGAAAAGCCAATTAAAACAACTTACGGGTACATACCCACAATTAGAAGGTGCTAAAGAACAATTAAAACCAAAAGAAGAAAAAACAACAGCAGATACAGTACATGATGATTTATTAACTCATTTAGGAATAATAGAAGAACCTAAAGGTGAAACAAAACCTGCTAAAAAATATACTTCTAAAAATATAGATACAATAACAGAAGAAGGATTAAATGACACACAAAAGAAAGTAGTTAAAGATGTTAAAAATGTAGTTAAAGCTGTTTCTAAATTAGTAGAAAAAACTACAGGAAACCCATTAGAAGTAAACATACACGAAACACCATCTAGTTATGAAAAAGCAGTAATAGATGCAGGTGGAACAAAACAAGATTCTACTACAAAAGGATTTTATTTAGATGCTGATGGAACTATCCATCTAAACATGGAAAGAGTTACTACAGATACTATGCTTCATGAAGGGTTTCATCCTGTTTTAGATTATATGGCTAAAAATAGACCTGATATAATTGACAACCTACATAGTCAATTAGAAGGTTTAAAAGGTGGTAAAGAAGTCATAGATAACGCAAACAAACTTTATGAAGGTTCAGATGCAACAACTATAAAAAAAGAAGCAATTACTGATTTTATAGCAAAAGTAGCAGATGGAACAATTAAAATAGATAAAACAAATTTTCAAAAAGTAAAAGACTTTTTTGTAAATGCTGTAAATAAGTTAGGATTTGAATTAGGAAAAGATATAAATACTATTACTGACCTTAAAAAATTAGCAGAATTAGTTTCTGAGAAATTTACCAAAGGAGAAGAAATAGAAATTAAAAATGGTTCAAAAGCAAATTCAAGTGAAAGAGTACAATTTCAATCAGATTTTAAACATCAAGAAAGTGGAATAGAGTGGAAATATTTTAAAAATTCAAAAGAATTTAAAAAATTAGTAGATGATGGTTATGTAACTTTTGATAAAAATATAGATGATTTTAAAGGGGCAGTCGTACTTCATGCGCCCGATGCAGGTTTCTCAGGACAAATATTAAAAGATGGACAATTAATTGCTAATGGTAAGGGTGGAATGTATTACCCTATGGTGTTTCATGAAAATGGTGATTTTTGGGCAGCTACATCAAGAGGTGCATCTAAATTAGCAGAAACATTAAATGAAGCTAGAAAAAAATCTCCTGATGGTAAAGTTAGAATGGTTTTAATTTCTGCCCCAATTGATAAATTAATGTCTTCATCTTTGAATGGCATTGGGTTGGTAGATATTTTAACATCAAAGGCTTTTAGTGAAAAATCAGGTATTACTCCTGAGCAATTAAGAAAAGCTATAATAAAAGGCATAAAAACTACTGAAAAACTAAAGAATGAAAACAAAGATGGCATGAAACCATCTCAAAAACCATTACCTAAAATAACAGGTAATGAAACTATGGCTGATTTACATATAAAATTAAAAGATTTTTATCCTGCTGAAAATTCTGACTTTCCCGTTAGAAAATCTTTAAATCAAAATATACTAGAAGGAATTGCATCTTATTCATCATCTCCAAAAGTAGCTAAACAATTAGCTGAATTTCTTGGGGCAGGAACTTTTAATGAAAAACTTAAAAGCACAGGAGGAAAACTTTCAAGGGCTAATTTAACTCAAGGTTTTTCTAATATTTTAGCTGAACCTACATTAAGGGGTGAACAGTCAGGTAAAATGTATGCCATAATTGAATTAGGGGCAGATGTTAAGCCTGTAAAAACTTCTGAACATGAATCATACCCTTATACATTAAGGTCTACAGATGCCAACGAAAAGCCAACTATACACATTTTATCTCAAAGAGATTATTGGTATAATCATGTAAATGATGAGAATGGCAATTCGATAGCAAGTAATAAAGAAAAACAAGCATCTATGCTTCCTGCATCAGCAGGTATTAGTTCGGTTGTAAATTTAAATCCAACTAAAACAGAAGGGGTTTCTCCATTAGCAGAAAAAGCAAAACCACAATTTTCAAGAGAAGAAAATGAAAATGAAGATATAGTTTCTGCATCTGTAAATGTTGCCCCATTATATTCTACTAGAGTAGATAGTCCTGAGCAAGCTGCTTTATTACAAAATTCTGAATTTTATAAAGAATTTAAAAATAAAAATGAAAAATTAGCAGGTTATTTTAATTTAAAAGTTGATAATCAAAAAGATGGAATAGGAGGATTTGCAGGTGTAAGTGAAGTAACTACAGTAGTTAATGTAACAGGAAAGTTTGAAGATATTGTTAAATATGCAGCAATTAATGGTTCTTTAACTCCTGAAGTTCAGGAATCAACCATTGCAGGTATGTATGTAGAAAAAGGTAGCAAATACCATAATGCAGATAAGATAGAGGTTGGTATTAATGATATGAAAGCTGCTATGAGGGCTGTAAAAGATGCAGGATTTGATGAAAATGGTTATACTCTTTTAAACGATGAAATATCATTTTTTAACATACATGAATTTAAAATAGATGGTTTTGAAGAAAAAATTAATATCTTTGAATCTAAATACAAAGAATATGGAGGACAAATTACAAGAGAAGATTACCACGCAGTCAGAAGTGAATACATCGATGCTGAAAGAAGAAAAGCCATTATATCAAAGATTGATGGAGAAGGGTTACAGCGAGAGCAAGATAGGACAGGGCTTCGTAATGAATTGGAAAATGCCAAAGAAAGAAACGAAAACTTCTTAAATTGGAAGAAAATAAATGAATCTGATGCTGCTATAGAATATAGAGATTTAAGGCAAAAACAATTAGAATTAGCTGATAAAGGTGAATCACTTTCTGATAAAGATGATGCTAGAATAAAAGAATTAGAAGGCAAATTATCTGAGCCATTAGCATCAATAATATCATCTGATAAAAAACAATACGAAAAAGCTAAAAAAGAAATAGACACTATAGCTAATGATGTTGCATCATTGGTAGCAGGTGGATTTAAATCTGAATTTGGTATTAAAAGACCTTCAAGGGCTGCTGTAAAAGTAGTTAGATGGTACGATGTTCAACCTAATTTATTGGCAGATGGTGCTAGGGCAAATGTAATTGTTAATACAAATGCTGATGCAGATTTTTTATTTAATGAAATAAAAAGAAGATTTAATTCCACATTAAATAGAAATGAGGGAGAAACCACTAATTTAGGTTATCCTAAAAGACTTATTGAATTAAGAACTAAAAGTGGTAAAATAGCCGAAATACAGGTAATGACACCTCAAGGCTATTTAGCAAAAGATGGTATTTCGCATTTTCCTGAAGATGCAAAATCAAAAGCAAAAGAATCTTTAAAAGAAGTTAGAAATAAATTAGGATGGGATATACCTGATGGTGTAGGACATTATTTTTATGAAATACATAGAGACCCTAATGTTCCAAAATCATTAAAAATACAAGCAGAAGAATTAAGTAATAAATATTATAAAGCATTTTTAGATTCAGAATCAAAACTTACAGATAGTGAATTTAGAAAAGATATTACTAATTTTAAAGATAAAGTAGATGCTGCTAATAAATCTAAATGGGATAATGGCAATGAAGGAAAATCTCCAAAAACATTAGATAAATATTTAGAGCAACCAATTTTAGAAAATAAACAACAATTTTCTAAAGAAGACCAAGATTCTAAAATAAAAGACTTTATAGAAATACAAAGACAAAAAGGTATTTCAGATAAAGACATACAAGCAGGATTAGAAAAAGCATCTGAAAAGATAGGGATAGATAAGGCTAAGATAGATGAATTAATGTCTACTCCTAAAGTAAAAGAAAAAGGCGATTTACAAAGCCAATACGATAGTATTAAATCAGAAAAAGCAAAGAAAAAATTCATTACAAAGAATTTTGGAGAAGTATCTGATGAACAACTATCTGATATAGTAAAAAACAACACAGATTTACAAACAATTAAAGATAAAATAGATGCCATACAAAAGTCAGGCGCAGGAGAAGTACTTCAACGCAAACAGGAAGGAGATGGAAGCCAAGGGGGTAAACGTGGAGGAATGGAACAAGGAGAGCAAGGGAATGAAACTACCACCGAGAAAAACGGAGAAGAAAATGGGAATGGGCAAAGGGTTGGTATCTCCCATAAATCGTTAACTGAATTAGCTGATAAATTAGGATTAGAACAACCTCAAACAGGTGATGTTTTAACACCTGAAGAATATTCTGAAAGAGGTAAGTTACTTATTAAAAATGGTGCAGACCCAATAAAAGCAGCAGAAGAATTTAAAAAAGATAATAAAGTAAATTCTGATATAATATCTGTTGCTAGGGCGCATTTTAATGAATTAATAAGGGATGCTAATGATGCACGAATAAAATTTGGCATTGGTAGTGAAGAATATAAAAAATCAATTAAAGAAGCAAATGATTGGGCTAAAAATGTCGTTAAGCCAATGGGAACTGCTTTTGGTGAAATAGGTCGTTCATTACAAGGGCAAGTTGATTTAGATACAGGTAATTTTGTTAGTGTATCAATGGCTGTGCAAGAAAAGACAGGAAAAGATTTAAGTACAGAACAAACAAAAGAAGTAGAAAGATTAACAAAAAATGTTAGTGATTTAAATAACAAAATACAAGATTTAGAAAAAAAATTAACTGATACTATTAGCAAAGGTGAAAAAACTGAACCTAAAGCAAAAGAAGGAATAAAAGAAAAATCAAAAGAAATTGCTAATGTTATTAGAAAAGGTAAATTATCAAGACCTGATATATTTTCTTCTGCTAGTCCTGCTTCATTAGTTTGGGATGCAGCAGTAGAAATTACGGCTAAAACAGTAGAAGTAAGTGGTGATATTGCACAAGCTATTGCAGATGGATTAGAACATATTAAAAATAGTGATTGGTATAAAAATTCTGATTCCGATAAACAAAAAGCAGCACAAAAAGCCTTTAGAGATTTTGTACAAAATCAAGATATAAAAATAAAATTTGCAGAAAAGAAAGACAATAAGTTTACAACAGAAGAAGCAAAATCTATATGGGAATATGCTAAAGAAGAATATTTAGACAAAGGAAGTGACTATAGAGAAATGCTTAATGGAGTTTCAAAAGACTTAGGATTAAATAGAGACCAAGTAAGAACTGCTATTTCTCAGCCAAAAGGTGCAAAAGAAATAACAGATGAAATGTATCGTAATATAAACAAAAGAAATAATGCTATTAATGAAGCAAAACAATGGGTAGAAGAACAGGGTAATTCTAAAATTAAAAATTTTAGAAAATCTATTCCTAGTGCATTTTTTAAATTAAAAACATTTGGACATGGAACTGTAGGAGGAATTACTCACGCAGGTACTAATATATTTCAACCATCAAAATGGAAAAGTTATTTACCTTTTTTTGCTAAACAATTCAAGTATGCATTTGGTGATACTGCCAAATATGAAATGGCAATGGAAGATTTAAAAAATGACCCACAATTTACTTTTTGGCAAAGGGCAGGATTAGCGGTTGACCCTAAAATTAAATATGATGATTATCAAGGAAATTATGTAGATGCAGAAGGAAAAATAAATGGTATTAAAAAATTGTTTAATAGATTGGGAGTTACAGGTGATAGAGGATTTAATGCTTTAAAAGTATATAGACTTGATTTAGCCAAAGGATTTTATGATAGATTATCTAATGAAGAAAAGGCTGACCCTAATACAGCAAAAGAAATAGCTAAATTAGTAAATCATTCTACAGGCACAAGTGAATTAGATTTAGGAAGAGGTAGAATATCTAAAATTGTTAATACTACATTTTTTGCACCTAAATTAGAAGCATCAAGATGGCAAGGATTAATTGGAGACCCTGTAAAAGCAGCCAAAACATTTACAAATTGGAAAGAAGCTAGTCCTGCAGAAAAAGCAGGTGCTAAATTAGTTGCTAGAAATGCAGGAGAAAAAATTGCTACTTATGTAGCTTTATTAGCAGCTAATTCAGCATTGTTATCATTAATGGGTTCTAAACAAAAAATTAATTATACTAATCCATTAAGTTCTGATTGGCTTAAATTTAAAACAGGTGGCGGTAAAACATTAGATGTAACAGGTGGAACATTAGCATCTATGAAACTATTAGGTACTTTACTTGATAATACAGTTATAGGTTATACAGGTAATAAAAAACAATTATGGAAAAAACCTGCTGAAAAAGATTATCAAACAATTTTAACTCAAGCAAGATATAAACTATCTCCTTTTGCAAGTACAATAGCAGATATAGTAGAAACTACAGATGCTATGGGTAGACCATTGCCATATTCTCATGTTAAACCTAAAAAAGGAGAAACTCAATATACTATTGGAAGCTATATAGTACAACAACAAGCACCTATACCTGTTTCAGCAGGTGTTAGAGAAGCTATTGGAAGTATGAAAGAAAGAGGAATGACAAATCTTCAAATAGAAGATGTATTAATGGGTACTTTATATTTTACAGTAGAAGGATTTACAGGTGCTAAATTAGGGAACGAACCAAAAAAGAAAAAATAAACCAATGTACACCGAAAAAGACTTTAACAAATGCCTATTTAACCCATGCAAAAAAGATTTATTTGTAGTATATCCTAGATTGATGACTATAAAAAATGTAAAGGAGAAACTTATAAGATATATCATAGCGGTATATGATTATAATTCTCCTATTGTAAAGGAATATAGGGATTTAAGAATTAGAAAGCAACAAGCAGCAGAATTTGCAGGATATAACCTATCTTCGGATGGCAGTTACCTAGAGTCTTTATTTAGCTTAAAGGACAATGATGCATTAGACTGTATAGATAGATTTATTAAGGAGTTTATTAATAGCCGATTATGGGCTAGAATAATGGCAGATGAAGAATTCTATTGGCAAACATTTAAGAGAATGACAAAGCCAATTGAAGATAGTACAGATGGCAGGGATAAAGCAAATGTAGATGCATTTCTAAGTAAGGGTAAACTTGGCGAAGAAATGGAAAAAATCGAATTGAGAATTGATGCAGCATATAGAAAATTGTATGGTGATGAAGATGCGAGTAAGTTTGTTGTAAAACGTGCTACTCCTGAAGATATGGCTGCTACTAACTAATCTTATGTTTAAAAAAATTGATGGCGCATCAGTAATTGAATTGCATGGGTTAACCATGAATATTCCGTCATTAGGATATGGTATATCTGAAAGTGGGGATGTAAAATCTGTAGAGGTATTTAAAAGAAGTAATGTAGATTCAGAACAATATTGGGAAGTAGATGCATTACCTGACAATTGGGAAGATTTAAGATATCAAGAAAAGCAAAAACAAGAGATAGATGAAGACTATTTTGACCCAATCTTAGAAGAAATAAGGGCTAAATGGTGGCATAGAAGAATATACGGGGTATGGTTTTACAATAATGGGATGGAAATATACCTTACAGGACTGCATTGGTTTTACCTTACTTGTTGGCAGCTAGATACAGGATTACCTTTATTTAGGATGATTGACTTAGAGGTATTTTATATGTGGATGTATTGTGTTGAAGACCCTGATTGTTTTGGATTGCTTTATACCTGTAAAAGGCGGAACGGTAAGACGGCAATTTCATCTTGTATGATTTACGAATGTATTTCTAGGAGTACAAGGGCTTTAGGAGGTATGCAATCCAAGACATTAGAAGATGCAGCAGAAATATTTGACTACCATATTGTACCTGCATTCCAACAATTACCTGATTTTTTTATACCTGTATACGATAAATCAAGGGGTAGTACACCTAAAAAAGAATTGCTATTTCAACTTACATCTGTTAAGGGTAGAGATTCATCGTCTAACTTTAGGGGAAAACAATTACGTTCTGTAATAGACTATAAAGAAAGCAATCCTAAAGCATACGATGGTAAAAGACTTAAAAGATATGTAGGTGATGAAAGGGGTAAGGTAGAGTTTGATGTAATACAAGGACATATTATGATAAGGAAGTGTCTTGTAGACATCCAAAGAAGAATTATAGGTAAGATGCTTATTACTACTACAGTAGAGGAATTGGGTATTAAATATAGATATGATGAGTTGTGGAAGTGGAGTGACCAAAGAAAAAGACAAGAAGACGGAAGAACAAAAAGTGGGCTATATAAATTATTTATTCCTGCAGATAGGTCAGGAGAGTTTAATGTATATGGTGAACCACACATACTAAAAAATCGGAAGTCCATACTAGAAGAGAGAGAAAGACTAAGAGACAGCCCTAGAGATTTAATTGCAGAGATAAGAAAAGAACCACTAACAGAAGAAGAAGCATTTAAAGTATCTAACAACGAATGCCATTTTAATCAGCTACTATTAGAAGATGCATATTCAAATATTACTGCAATAGAAAAAGAAGTAATGTGTTATGGGAATCTAATATGGAAGGACAACAAAATGATGTCTGATGTAGAATGGAAGGATGGTGACAGGGATTCTAAATTTAAAGTACCTAAATCATTCTTAACACATTGGCTAGAAACTAGAAAATTTGATGATATAATAGAAAAAAGAGGTAACATATTTATACCTAAAAATTATATCAGATTCACGAGTGCTATTGACCCATTCGCAAATAACATTACAGTAGATTCTATAAATAGTAAGGCAGCAAGCTATGTATACAATAGACATGATAATAGTGTAATGTCTAAGACTTTTGATAAATCGTTCATATGGCAGTACCATGCAAGACCTAACACAACATCCTTGCAGAATGAGGATATGATTAAACAATGTTTCTTTTTTGGATGCCAATTATTAATAGAAAATAACAGAGAGGGTGGTATAAGAAATGACTTCAAAAACTTTGGTTGTGAAGCATTTATGATGAAGCTAGACCAATATCCTGACTATGGAATCCCATCATCAGAATCAAATAAATCACTAGGAGTAAACTTACTAGAACAACACATAGAAAGGGAAGGAAGAGACAACAAAATATACTTTTCTGAATTAATATACGATTTGATACGTTTTAATGTAAACGAAACAGAGAAATCTAATTTATCAATGGCAGCTATGTGGACACTTGTAGCATCTTATTATAAGCAATACAACATAAAAACAGATACAAAAGCTATTCAAGTAGGAGATTTCTTCAAAAAGAAAAAAATAGTATAATGTGGACAGATTTTTTTGACCGTATAGTAGTAATAAATCTACCCAAAAGAGTAGATAGACTAATAGAAGTATCAGAAGAACTTGACAATTACGGAATTGAATTTGACTTAGTTGATGGAATAGAACATGAAAAAGGCGCAGAAGGGTTAAGACAAACAGTAGAAAACATACTAAAAGATTCTATACAAAAGAAGCACAAAGCAATATTGATATTTGAAGATGATTGTTTATTCGTAGAACCAAAGGATGTAGTAGATAGGACAATGGAAGATGCCATAAAAGACTTACCTGAATATTGGCACATATTATACCTATCTGCACAAGCTACAGATGGTTTTAAAAGAAGACATTCATCCGCATTACTACAACTAGATAAGGCTTTTGCTACACATAGTTGGGCTATATCATTACAAGGTATGAAAGAAATCATTGCAGTAGGGCTAGAAGCCCCTATCGATAACTCAATAGTTGATAAGGTTCAACCAATGCAAAGGTGCTTCATAACGTATCCAATTTTGACAACACAGAGGGCAGGGGTAAGTGACATAGGTAATACATTTATAGATTGGCATCCGTTTTTAATTGGTAGGTATAATCAAAAATTAGCAGAATTAAAATGAAAAAAATATCCATCGCAATTCCATCATGGAATAGGTACGAAATGACATTAGAATCCTTTGCATCTGTAATGGATGACGAAAGAATAGAAGAAATAATTATTTCAGATGATGCAAGTGACATAGACTTGTATTATACACTAAAGGCAGCAGTAAGTTCTATGCCTAAAATAAAGATATTTAGAAACAAAGAAAACCAAGATTGCTATAAGAACAAATGTATAGCAGCAAGTTTGTGTAAGTCAGAATTTATAATTATATTTGATAGCGATAACCAATTGAATAAAGCATATTTAGATGCGATTTATAATGAAGAATGGGATGAGAAAGTAATTTTTGCCCCTTCATTTGCTAAACCAACATTTGATTATCGTGCATTTTCAGGTTTGACAATAACAAAAGAGAATATAAACGAATACTTTGATAAACCAATGTTTTCTACGATGCTTAACACAATGAATTTTTTTATAAATAGAAAACAATACTTAGACATTTGGGATGGCGAGGTAAACCCTGTGACAGCAGATAGTATTTATTTTAATTATTGTTGGTTAGCAACAGGAAATAAAATAAAGGTAGTAGAAGGAATGGAATACAAACACTTAGTACATTCAGGAAGTCATTATGTAAATAATGTTTCTAGAACAGGAAACTTTTACGAAGAAGTAGAAACCAAAATAAGAAATATATGTCAATAGTTCAATCAAGAAGTTACGGGAGACTTGGGAACGTATTGTTTCAAATAGCTGCTGCTGCATCTTACGCATTAAAACATAACCTAGAATTTTCTGTACCAAATGAAACTAATGATGAATATTGGAATCCATTATACTTACAACACTTACATAACGACAAATGGGTTAATGGCATAGAAGACATACTTGTAAACGAAAACGGATTTAGATTTCAAGACATTCCATTTGACGAATATTGGAGGGGAAAACAAATAGTCTTAAATGGTTATTGGCAGTCATGGAAGTACCTAGAAGAATACAGAAAGGAAATATTATACCTATTTGATTTAAGATGGAAACTAAAGCCACAGACTGCATCTATACATATTCGCAGAGGTGACTACTTACATTTAACCGATAAGCATCCACCATACACATTAGAATACCTAAACGATGCCATTAATTATTTAATAAACAATACAGGAGTAGAAAACTTTGAAGTTTATTCAGATGATACAGCATGGTGTTTGGAAAATTTAAACCACATACCAAACATTAAAATAATTGAAACAGGAAACGAATTAGAAGATATGGTTGAAGCATCATGTTGTGCATTTAACATTTGTTGTTCTAGTACATTCTCGTTTTGGATTGCTTGGCTTAACAGAAACCCAAATAAAATTTGTATATTCCCTAAACTATGGTTTGTGGAAGGATATCATCTAGATACAACCGATTTACTAGACCCATCATGGATAAAACTTTAAATATGTACGCATTAACAATTGAACCCGATAGTGTAATGTTTGACTTTGCATTATACTATGATATGGTAGCAGAAAGACTACCTGATAACTGTAAGATTGCAGAAGTAGGAATAGCTAATGGTAAATCAGCCATATACCTAGCAGAAAAAATATTGTCTTTAGGTAAAAAAATAGACAGATTTGTATTAATAGATTCTATGCAATATGGTGGTAATGTACAGATACAAACAATAGTAAATCACTTAGTAAAAAGTGGTGTAGGGGAAAGTTGTGAACTTATTATAAAAGGAAGCCTTGATGCTAGTTGCGAATTCCCTGATGATTATTTTGATTATGTTTTTATAGATGCATCACACGAATACGAATTAACAAAAGCAGATATAAGACTTTGGCACAGAAAAGTAAAAGGAGACGGATTTCTTTCAGGACACGATTACAATGCAACAGATGTAAGAAATGCAGTAGATGAAGTACTACCTACATTTACGGTATATGTTAACCAACAAACTCCAACTAAAATATTAGAATCCATTATAACAGATAATAATTGGGGTATTTGGGAATACACAATTAATTGGCAAACTAAAAAAGTAATAAAATGAAAACAGCATTAGTTTTAGGTGGACATGGAATGATAGGAATGCAACTTGTCAAAAGACTTAAAAAAGAAGGATTTTGGGTAAGGTCGGTAGATATAAAACAACCTGAATTTAGTAAGTCAGAAGCAGACCAAAGTTTAATATTAGATTTAAGAAGTGAATTTAATATGTCTAAAGTTTTATTTTCACCAAATCAATTAAATATTTCAGATAAAGAAAATTCTTTTGATGAAGTGTATATGTTGGCAGCGCAAATGGGCGGTGCTTTGTATGTATTCAGTAAAGAAAATGATGCAGATATTATACATGATTCAGCTATAATGAATCTTCATGTAGCATCAATAGCAGCTAAATTAAGTATCAAAAAATTATTTTTTAGTAGTTCAGCTTGTTGTTATTCAGAAAGATTACAAGAAGATTTAAATAGTGCAGCATTAAAAGAAAGTAGTGCATGGGAAGGAAAACCTGATTCTGTTTATGGAATAGAAAAATTAATATCAGAACAAGTATATGATTCTTATCGCAGAAATTATGGATTAGATGTAAGAATAGGCAGATTTCATAATATATTTTCAACAGAATGTACATACAAAGGAGGAAGAGAAAAATCACCTGCAGCAGTATGTAGAAAAGTTGCCGAAGCAAAAGATGGAGATTCGATTGAAATATGGGGAGATGGATTGCAACAAAGGTCATTTCTATGGATAGAAGAATGCTTGGATGGAATCAGAAAACTAATGGATAGCGATTATGTGCATCCTATCAATATTGGTTCTGACGAAATGATTTCAATTAATGATTTAGCAAAAATGGTTATTGAAATTAGTGGCAAAAATCTTACAATAAAAAATGTAGAATCAAATGCTATTGGTGTTAGGGGTAGAAATAGCGACAATACACTTATAAAAGAAGTATTAGATTGGACTCCAACACAACCACTTAGAAAAGGAATGGAAAGTCTTTATTCATGGATTAATAAACAAGTATCATGCTAATACCATTACAACCAATACTAGAGAAATATAATATTAAACTTAATGGTGTTGCACATATTGGCGCACATTGGGCGCAAGAGAATTCTACTTATATCGAATGCGGATGTAAGGAGTTTTTATATGTCGAACCTGTTAAACAAGCGTTTAATATTTTAGTAGAAAAGTTTAAGGATAACGATAATGTAATACTTAAAAACTTTGCAATAGGAAGTACTCCATCAATAGGGGTAATGTATGTTGATACCACAAATCAAGGGCAAAGCAATAGTTTATTAGAACCATTAGTACACCTAGAACAACACAAAGAAGTAATATTTAATGGAGAACCTGAAGTAGTAAAAGTTGTGACACTAGATTCATTAAACATTTCTAAGAACTTGAACTTATTAATGATAGATACGCAAGGGTATGAATTAGAAGTTTTAAAAGGTTCTACTTCTGTATTGAATCAATTTGATTTATTATATCTAGAAGTAAATAGGGAAGAAACATATAAAGGATGCCCTATGGTAGAAGAATTAGATGAGTTTTTAAAAGAATATAAATTTACAAGGGTAGAAACAAAATGGGCTTCTGACTACCATTCTTGGGGTGATGCAGTTTGGATTAAAAATAATTTGTTATGATAGGTATTTATAAAATAACTTCTCCTAATAATAAAATATATATAGGGCAAAGTATTGATATAGAAAATAGAGTTAAAAAAAATTATAGTAAAGGATTATGTAAAAATCAAATATTTCTTTATAATTCTATAAAAAAATATGGTTGGAATAATCATAAATTTGAAATAGTAAAAGAATGCATGATTAATGAATTAAATTATTTAGAAAAATTTTATATTAAATTTTATAATAGTTTTAATACAAAAAATGGATTAAATTTAAGAAGTGGTGGCAGTTCTACTTCTAAAGTATCAGAAATAACTAAAGAAAAAATGTCTAAATCTTGGGAAAACGGGAAAAGGACAAATAAATCTAAAGAATTACATAATGCTGCAAGAAAAATAAATCAATATACAATAGATAATGTTTTTATAAGAACATGGGATTATATCTCTCAAGTAGAAAATGAATTAGGTTTTTATAGAAGCAATATATGTAAGGCTTGTAAAGGAAAATGTTATTCCGCATATGGTTATAGATGGTCGTATATAGATGAAGAAAAAACATATAATACAATGCGTATGGGAATGAAACAAAGAATACCTGTTTATCAATATTCATTAAATGGAGAATTTATTAAAAAATGGGATTTTGTAAATGATGCTGCGATATATGTAAATGGAAGTGTTGTTGGTATAAATAAATGTTGTCATGGTATTTATAAAAAAGCATATAAATATATATGGTCTTTTAATTTTAATCAAAAATCATAATTTATGATTGACGTACCTGATTGGGCAAAACCTCAAATTTTTACTGTATATCCATACGAAAATTTATTAATTTTTGAAGAGTGGGTAATAATGCAATCATTGCCTGAAACCAATCGTGAATATCTACCTGTAATGTGGACATCTTATCAAGTAAATAATAATTATGGAAATGATGTAGAAGCACTAGTAAGACTTCAGAATTTTATAAACGAACTACCAAAGGACAAAAAGTATTGGACAATTGTTCAGTATGATGATGGTATTTTAGTAGATGTTTCAAGAATAGATTTGTTACAGTTTAGTATGAGTAAAAATATAGGTATTCCAATTCCTTTATTATCTATGCCACATTCTTATGTTCCCATTAAAGAAAAGAATTACATCGCATCATTTATAGGCACACATACGCATCCAATAAGAGAAAAAATATTTAACATAACTAGCAAGGGTTATTACATATCTGATGCAGCACATAATACAAAAGAATTTTGTAAAATAATATCAGAGTCTGATTTTGGTTTGTGTCCTCGTGGATATGGACTTAATAGCTTTAGAATAGGGGAATGTATGCAGTATGGTACAATACCGGTTTATATATCAGATGAGTTTGTTATACCACTCGATTTAGATTTCTCAGAATACGGGATATTAATACCTGAATGCGATGCTGATAACATTGAAAGAATACTGAAAAGTTACACCCCGTTGCAAATAATTGATATGCAAGATAAGTGTAAGCAAGTTTATCAAGAATATTATACATATGCAGGGGCTTTAAACAAAATTATGAAATATCTTGAAATCTAATATTATTCATAGCATATATTATCAAGAACGATTACCTAGATTATTAAACGAATTGTCTAGTAATGGTATAACTGATTATGAATTATGGGAAGGTATAATTGACCAAAAGTCAAGTCAAAAAGGTATCAATCAAAGCCACAAACAAATAGTAGAATACGCACAATTAGCTAAGTGGGATGAGGTACTAATAATGGAAGATGATATTAGATTCTGTGGTGAAGGTTCATTTGAATATTTCTTACAAAACAAGCCTGAATCATTTGATATTTATTTAGCAGGCATTTACATGGGGGAAATACTACCTGATAATACGGTAAAAACATTCTCAGGACTTCATTGCTACATAGTACATTCTAAGTTCTATGAAAAGTTTTTATCTACACCAACCGATGCGCATATTGATAGGGCTTTATCTGAGTTAGGTGAGTTTAAAGTATGCAATCCTTTTGCTGCAATTCAATACAATGGATTCTCTTCAAACACTAGAAAAGAAGAAAATTATGATTATTTACTAAATAATCGGGAATTATATGGTAATTTTGTACTATAAATATATTTATTTGTTTTTTTAACAAAATTTTAAGTACTTTGGGTACGGATTAAAATTCCTTAACATTGGCAGAGAACAATTTATACGGATACCCTGATTCACAAATAGACCCAAGGTTGAAAAACTACGATTGGATTCTTCAATTTGTGAAAGCAGCATACTACGATAATAGAGGGTTTATTCCTTCTACACCTCTTAATTCAGGGCAATCAAAAATGCAGGAGATTAAGGAATATGCGCTTGGGCAACAAAGTATTAATAAGTACAAGAAAGAACTTCTTGCCGATGAGCAACAAGATACTACTTGGCAAGCAATAGATTGGACACCTTTAGCATTATTACCTAAGTACAGGGAGATTGCTATTTCTAAGATGTTTCAAGAAAAATACGACATTCAAGCATTCGCAGTAGACCCATTAGCAAAAAGTGAAGAAGATGATTATTTTAACAAAATGAAGGTTAAGATAATGCTTCGTGAGGAAGCTATGAAAATGGGTGATGCAGGTAAAGAAATAGCAGACAATCCTATCCTAAAGCCACAGCAAGGTGAACCACAGGACATGGAACAACTAGCTATGGAACAAAACTATGGCTACAAACACATCATGTCAATGGAAGCAGAAGAGTTAAATACTCTTATAATGCAACAAAATGATGGCGAAGAACTAAGAAAAAGAACTGTTGAATATTTATACGATTTTGGTATTGGTGGGTATACACAATGGATTGATGAGAATGGCATGGTAAAAGTGAGGGAGATTAATCCTGAACAATTAGTAATGTCTTATTGTTCTAAAAATAACTTTTCTGATTTAACACATTGGGGAGAAATTATTGAAGTTTATGTAGGTGATTTAGCCCCATACTTTACAGAAGAACAACTAAAAACAATAGTACAAAGTGTAGCAGGTAAATATGGTAACCCATCTAACTTTGCATATGGTGCTGACTTGTCTAAGTATTGGAACAGATTTAAAGTACTTGTATTAGACTTTAAATTCTTATCATGGAATACAACTTACTACAAAAACGAAATTGACGGAAGAGGTAACACAAGATTTAATAAAACTAAGTTTCAAACAATTGGTGCTGATGGAATACTTAGAGATGAATATAAAGAACCATTTGAAGAATCAGGTTATAAAGGAAGTGAAGACCCTAAGTTTATGGATATTACTAGAAAAGTAGTATACAAATGCAAGTGGCTTATCCAAACTAATTTCATGTACGATTATGGTTTGTCCGAAAATATGGTTCGGAAGCCGTCATCATGGTGGGATACTACCTTAGATGTACAATTGTATTCATGGAACTTTTACAAAATGAAGTTCTCAGGTATTACCGAAAGACTAATACCACTAGAAGACAAGGCTTGTTTGACATGGTATAAATTGCAGAATTTAACCAACAAACTTGTACCTTATTTAATAAACTTGGATTTGACTGCTTTTGAAGGAGTAAACTTTGGTAAGGGTGGTGGAAATGCCACCCCATCAGAGATTATTGACTTCATCTTTACCAACTTTGTTGTACCGCACAGAAGCCATGACTTATTAAGGCAGAACCCTAACTACAAACCTGTAAGTATTGAAGCTAGTGGACAATTAGCCCTATTTACTCAGTTGTATGAAGACTTAAACAATACTATCGCTATGATGCGACAAGTATCAGGTTTAAATGAAGTAACAGATGCTAGCACACCTAATTCTAAGAATCTTAATTCTACTAACGCAGCAGCAGTACAAAGTACAAACAATGCGTTATTTCTTATACAGAATGCTGACAAACAATTGATAGTAAAATTAGCTGATGCTAATATAGCAAAAGGACAGATAGCAGTTAAGTTAGGAAAGGTTTCAGGATACAGAAAAGCATTAGGACAGGAGACAGTAAGTTTCTTACAGATTAATCCTAATATATCTAACCATGAATTTGGTATTTTCTTAGAAGATGCACCATCTGAAGAGCAAAGACAAATGTTTTGGCAAAACCTAAATAACAAAGAATATCAAGGACTAATAGAACCTGAAGATAAAATACTTATAATGAGTGTTAGAAATCTTAAACAGGCAGATATTGTCTTAGCATATAGAATCAAAAAACGCAAAGAAGCAGCACAAGCAGCTAAAATGCAAGAGATTCAAGCACAACAACAAGGACAAGCGCAATTGCAAATGCAGGCTGAACAAATGAAGCAACAAACACTTCAAATGCAAAGTCAATTAGCAATTCAACTTGAAAACTTGAAAGGAGAATGGCTTTGGAGAATAGAAAGCATGAAGAAAGAAAACGATGCCAACGAAGCACATATCCAAGCCCAAAGCAAAATAGTATCAAATCAAGTAATGGCAAAAGCTAAAACTGATTCAGCTAACATTGCAGCAGGTAGTCATATTACAGGTACACACATGAAAAACCAAGCCGATATGGCAATGACTGAAATAAGTAACGAAACCAAAAAACAAACCAAAAAATAACCAATATGGAAGAAGTAGTTGTAGAACCAATAGTAGCAGCAGAACCAATAGCAGATGTTAAACCTTCGTTTAGCGCAACTGTATTCGGTAATGAACAACCTGCCGTACAAGATGCCCCTGTGCATCCTACAGAAGTACACCAAGAATCAACACAAGAAAACCAAACACAATCAGAACCTATAATAGATGAAGATGGTGTAAGTAGTTTCTCAATGCCTAGCTATGGTGACGAACCTGTAACAGCAGAAGCAACTGCAGAAACTAATCTTGCTTGGAAAGAAGCACTTAAACAAGCGGATAGAAAAGAAGTATTAAAAGAACTAGGATTAGATGATTTTGATATTGAATTTTCAGAGTTTAGAAAGAATGGTAACGACCCATACAAATACTTAGAAGCAAAATCATTTGATTGGGAACAAGTTCCTGATATAGATATCGTTATTGAAGACTTTATCAAACAATACCCAACATTTGACTCAAACCAATTAGATAGACTAATCTCTAAAAAATATGGCTATATCGATGGTGGAGATGAGGAAGATAATGCCGATGCATTAATTTTAATGAAAGCGGATGCGCATCTGTCAAGACAACAAAGAATAGCAGAACAGAAAAACTTCAAAATACCACAATCACCGCAAGAGGCGGCAAGTAGTAAAGTAGAACAGTTATATGCAGAACAACAGGAAATAGCCATGCAAAATTATCAGCAGCAGGTTAACTTCTACAAATCGCATGAGGCTACGCAAAATCTAGTGCAATCCAAAAGAGTTGGAGTTGAAATAGGTGGCGATAAACCTTTTTACTTTAGTGTAGACAAACCTGAATTGATAACAAAGGCTATTACCGATGGGGAATTATGGCAAAGAATAACCGCAGTTAATCCGCAAGAGGCTGATGCTGCTAAGTTAATTCCTGATGTGGCTAAACTTCAAAAATTAGTCATTGCCGCTATGAACCCGAATTATGAAAAAGACTTAGTAAACTATGGCAAATCTTTGGGTTTGAAAAACATAGTTGAAGAAGGTCAAAATGCTCGCAAACCAAATGGTACTGTTCCCACCGTATCAAATGATTCCCCGTCTATGGCTTGGGGAAGGGCAACACAATCAAACTTTGGTGGGAGGAAATAAATTTTAATGCCCTAAAACAAATATAATGGCAACTTCACAAGGTATATTAAATAAACAGTATGTCTCCTCTTTGGATTCTTTCCTTGATACAAGAGAGATTAATAAATTGGTAACAGATGTTCAGAATGAAGATAATCTTACTGACATCTTGGACTTAGCTAGTCGTAAAAAGCCAATCGCTACAGGACAACCTTTCTACAACACTTATGTAAATGATAAGTTATTCTTTTTACTTGATACCACAGGTGGTACTGTAAACGGAAGCGGAACTGTATCTGTAAACTTTACTTGTACTGCAGCTACTTCAGGCTTAGTTCGTAAAGATGATATCGTTCTTGCACCTACGAATGTAATTTCTTGTATCGTTACTAACGTAATTTCTGCATCAGGTATTGATACAGTTTATGTTAAGAGTGTATCAGGTGCTAACATCACCCTTACTGCAGGACAAAAACTTTCTGTTTACTCAGTAGCAGTTGGTGAAAACTCAGTAAGTCAGTCTAACCTACGTTTCGGTTTGACTCGTTATTTCAACAAATATCAAATCTTTAGAGAGATTTCAATCGTAACTGATGTTCAGACTGCAGCTACAATCGAAACTACTTTCAACGGTCAACCTTACTTCGCAGTTAAAGACCATTTGGAGAAGCAAATCAAATTGAAGGGTGACATCAACGCAGCATTCATTGCAGGCGATATGTCTAGCACTTCATTTGCTGACACAACTCCATTCTTGACTGATGCTAACACTAGCAACGGTAATGGTGGTGGTGCAGTTCAAACTACTCGTGGTATCCACAAATACATTGAACTATATGGTAATACTATTGTTGATGGTACTCCGGGTGCTTTTGGTAAATCAGACTTAGATAATGCAGTTTCTACTCTTATCGCTTCTCGTGCGCCTAAAGAACAATTAGTATTCGGTTCTAGTGTTAGCCGTTCTGCAATTGATACTTACTACAAAAATTTAGGTTCTGCAGGTGTTACATCTGTTCGTCTAGTAGTAGATGGCAAAGAACTTGACTTGAATGTAGACAAAGTTTCTTACGCAGGTTTCCAATTCAATTACATGACAATGCCTATTCAAGACCATCCTGTATTGTTTAGTCAAACTGTAATTAATGCATCAGTTTACTACTTACCTTACAACTTGAAAGTTCCTGTTCAAGGTGGTGGATTTGATGCTGCTGTTGCAGTTCGTTATATTCCTTCTCAAACCAAATATGGTAACGGAATGATTGACGAGATTCATACAGGTGCGTTAGCTTGGAATGGTATTCCAAACGGAGACTTCATGAATGCAACTACATCTTGGACTACCAAACAAGGTTTGGAAGTTTTAGGTGCGCAGTTCATGCTTCGTCAACAAATCTAAATACAACTTTAGTGGGTAGCCAAGTGCTGCCCACTAATTTTTAAAAACGAAAACAAAAAAACCAAATAAAATGAAAGTAGTTAAAGGTAAATTCAATGACTTGTCAGATGAATTGATGAAAAGAATTCCTGTCTTAAAAAGAGGAGAACAAGTTACTTACATCATGAACAACGGGCTAAAGAACCCTGACCCTGACCCTGACGAACAAAAGAAACGACCAATGCTTTACCCAAAGCAAAACTTACCCATGAGTGATTACATCAAAGACCTTGATGGAACATGGAAACATATTGTAGTAGCCGATAGTTGGGATGGAGACAAGCCTGCAAGAGAAAGATTCTTTATGCCGGGGCTAGACTTAGGTGGTTTATTTAATGGCAAATTTACTTTAGTAGGTGGAAATGCAAAGGATGAAGAATTATATGAATTTCTTTGTGTAACTAACTATAATGAGTCTTCTGTATTAGGAGAAAATAAGGATGAAACAAAACCATCTTTATTTAAACAAATGAACTTAAAAGCAGAAGCTAAAGAAACAACTAATAAAATAGCAATTCTTAGAAAAGCACTTGACTTGGCAGTATCTATGGATGAGAAAGATGCACAAGAGTTTGCAGCATCATTGAATTGGAGTGTATATACTGAATGGGTTGAATTACAGGCTAAAGTAGTAGACTTTGCTAGAACAAACCCTGACGAATTCTTAAAGTATTATCAAGACCCACAAAAAATGATTAAGGCGCAAATTAAAACAGCCTTAGATAAGGGTATTATTACATACGATTTGAATAAAGGTGAAGTAAAAATGGGAGATAATTCATTAGTAGTCCTTAAAAAAGAAGACAGAAATAATTTCTTAAATACTTTTGCGCTTTGGTTTAATACAGCTAAGAATGGTAAATCAATCTTAGAACAAATCAATCAGCAGTTAGCCGAAAAGAAAGAAGCAGTATTGTTTTAATACACCTTTTTTCTTAAATAAAGAATAGCAACCCTAAAAAAGTTGCTATTTTTTTTATATTAATGGTATTTTAATCATAAATTTGGAAAACATTTAAAATGGCACTTACAGTAAATTTTTCGGTAGCAAGTAATATTACGACACCTACCGTTATAACTTTGGCTGATACCTCAACAGGAACAGATAACACTATTACCCAAAGAAGAGTATATCTTCAAAAGGCAGATGGTAGCTATTTAACCCCTAAAGGTTCAACTACTAATTATATCACTTGGATTTATGCAGATAGTACGATAGCTATCTCGGTGCTAGACCAAGACTATGCATTAAACATTACAGTACAATGGTTAGCCTCATCTACTATAGCTTATACAAAAGCAACACTAGCAGAGTTTAATAATTATGCAGTTACTTATAGAATTAAATTATTAAAAGCACAAGCATCAAATCCAAGATTCATTAATAGCCAAAACTTTTTCCAAGTAGAGTCTAATGTAACAACTTATATAGATGGTGCTAATAGTGCAGTATCTATAGCAGGAGATATAGACTTAGCACAATTGTGTAATGAAAAAAATAAGGTTATTATTGCCAATCCTAAATTAGTATACTAATGTCAGTATCAAATAATATTCAAATAGCAAAGGTTACAATACCGCTAGTAATTAGGGATATTGACTTACAATTAGAAACTGATAGACAATTGCCTAGAAAAATCTATATGGCATATAAAGCCCTAAATGATTTATATACACAAGACCCAAACAATGCAAGTGTAACTTTACTTAGTAATTACTTGTACGCAATGTGTGGAGGGTATTACTTTGAAGCACAAAATATAATTACAGTTGGCGGTGGTGGTACTTTAGTAAATCCATCAACAGGATTTGCTTCTTCTTTGGTTGCATTTAATATACAATTTACAGTAGGTGTAAGTGGAATGGTAGCAGGAGATAAGGTTTATACTGTAACATATCCTTATATTATGAATGGAAGTATTACGGTTGAAATGCCGCAATCTAACTTACCTATAGATGAACCAAACCAACTTTCTTACGAAATTGTTTACACAAATACTTATGCTACAATTACATTCCTAAATGGTTCACCTAATATTGGAGTGCAAAATGGTATGTTATTCTTAATTAAAGGATTTAGATTTATTTCTGCACAAGCAAGTGGAAGTACATCATCTTCTCAGCCTAAGTTAACATGGTTAAATGTACCTACAGATTGTACTACATTTAATACACCATTGTCAGGATATACTGTACAGATAGTATTTAGAGGTGGATTGGCAGGTGGTGAAATAATTTTAGGAGGAACTCCTACAGGTACACAAATATTATTTGATTCTAATACAGGTAATTTAACTGTAGCAGCAAGCAATGGATTTGTAGCAGGAGAACAATTGGCGGTGCAATATATTTAATTTTAAAATTTTTTTAGTATGCGTAAAATACTTTTTTTTATAGTTTTTATTTTTATGTACTTTTTTGGGCAATCTCAATACGCACCAACTTCGGCTAAAACTAGATTTGTAAATGGTATTGGATTATCTACAAAAGATACCGCTAGTTTATCAAATGCAGGTGATACATTAGCAATGATTGTAGGAAAAGATAGTTTGGTTTATTTTAAATATAAAGGTTATTGGAAACCTATTGCATATAATAGTTCTTTAAATTTTTATGTTAAATATAGTGACACCGCAACAATGTTAAGCAGTTATTATAATAAAACTGCTACCAATTCATTACTAAGTAACAAATTAAATATAAGTGATACAGCTAGTATGTTATCGGGGTATAAAACATATTACCCAAGAAATGCAATTAGCGGAGGAACAGGAATATCATATAATCCTAGTACGGGTGTTATTACTAATACCTCTAGCGGAACGGTTACAAGTGTGGCAACAAACAATGCAAGTGGAATTACAGGAGGAACAATTACAACTAGTGGAACTATTGCAGCAGATACTTCTATTCTTGCTACTAGATTAAGAGTTCAAAAAGGAATTGATTCAGTAAGTGCAAATGTCAATTTAAGGGTTATATATACTGACACATCTAGTATGCTATCGCCTTATTATCGAACCGCAACCGCAACTTCAGCACTAGCTTTAAAACTTAATATTAGCGATACAGCAGCAATGTTATCACCTTATGCAAGAAGTGCAGTTGGCGGTTATGTTCCGTACACAGGTGCAACAAGTAATGTAAATTTAGGTACTAAAAATATTTACGCAAACGCAATATACACGGGATTTAGTGCTATTACGGCATCGGGTACACAAGTTGTGTTAACGGTCAATTCAGCACCCGAAATTTTAGTAAGCGGAAGCGGTGGGCAAACTATAAAACTACCCGATGCAACTACTTTACAAAACGGAACAACTTATAGTTTTAATAACAACCAAAGTAGTGGGGCAATAACAATAAATAATAACTCTAACACATTAGTAGTTTCTATCCCATCGGGCGGATATGCCGAGGTTATTTTATTAGATAATTCAATTGCTGCGGGTAGTTGGGATAGACACTTCCAAGCACCCGCAAACGTAAGTTGGAGTACAAATACTTTTGACTATCCGGGTTCTATAACATCGGCTACTTGGAATGGTTCTACTATTGCAATTAATAGGGGCGGAACAGGCGCAACAACGGCAAGCGCAGCATTAACTAATTTGGGTGGGTTATCGATTAGCGACACGGCTACAATGCTATCACCATACATAAGAACGGCAAACTATGGGTTAACTAAAACAGGTCAAGGATTAGGGGTTGATACTGCTTTAATCGCTACAAGATTAAGAGTGCAAAAGGGGATTGATTCGTTGGCTAGTGTTGTAACGGGTGGTTACGTTCCATACACAGGAGCAACAGGAGCAGTTAATTTAGGGGCTTATGGGTTAACATCAAGCGATATATTAGTTAGTAAAAATCAAAATGCAGAAACAAAGAGTACAATATCTAACACAACTGCAGGTACAGGTTCAGGAAGTAAATTAAGATTAATATCTGAGTCTACAACTGCAGGGGAAGGTTCACTTGCTAAATTTTCAGGAAGTTACACACCTTATAAAACTATTGGAGCAGGTGATTTAGTTTTATATAATACTACTGCAGGTAATATTACTATTTTAAATGATAAAATTAATAAAAATATAAACTTTGCAGCAGGTGGTGTATCTACTGCTCAAGCAACATTATTTAGCACAGGAAACTTTGCCATAGGTTCTACTACGGATGATGGGAGCAATCAGTTACAGGTAACGGGGAGTAGTAAGTTTACGGGTAATGTTACAACAGATGGAACATTTGCAAGTAATTCTGCAACACTTTTAACAAATGGAACAACAGGTGGTGTTTCTATAACATCAACTAATAATAGAGTTAGAATAAATGGAGGAGTAGATGTTAGTGTAACTAATTTATCCGCAATTTCAGGAAGTTTAAATATTAAAAACGCACCTGCAGGTGCTGTTAGTAGCACAGGTTCATTAATAGATGTATTAGCAACTATAAATGGTGGGGCATCAGCAGGTATTGCAAATGTATTAAATTTATCTTCTCCTCAATCAACACAAGCAAGTGGAGATATGAGGATAATTAATATATCTCCAACATTTACAAAAGATGCAGGTACAGGGGTGTCATTTAGAGGTATTTATTATAATCCAAATATTTCGGGTTTAACAAGTGGATTTACTCATAATGCTTATGAAAATACATCGGGAAATGTCTTATTAGGTACAACTAGTGGAAGCACAGGAATAGGAGCAACAAGTACAATTAACGCATCTGCTATTTTACAAGTAACAAGCACAACACAAGGGATATTACCACCTAGAATGACCACTACACAAAGAGATGCAATATCATCACCTGCAACGGGTTTACAAGTATATAATACAACAACAAACACTAATGACTTTTACAATGGTACTGCTTGGGCTAGTGGTGCATCAGGTACTTACGTTACATCCGTTACAGGAACTTCACCAATAGTTTCTAGCGGTGGAACTACTCCTGCTATTTCTATACCTGTGGCTACTACTTCGGTAAGTGGATATTTAAGTAGTACGGATTGGACTACTTTTAATAATAAACAAGCGGCATTAACAAACCCCGTTACAGGTACAGGTACTACTAACTACCTACCTAAATTTACAGGTGCAAGTACAATAGGGAATAGTGCAATTACTGATGATGGTACTACTGTTACTTTAAATAGTAGAGCATTGAGTGGAACAAGTGCAAGTTTTAGTGGAGGAATAAATTTTACAGGAACTCTTGGTTCTAGTTCACCATTAACTATAATACAATCATCGTATGCGGGTGGGGGAAATTCAGCTACAAAAATTGTAGTTTATAATCCGTTTAATGGACTTGATTCTAGGCTTGGAATGAGTGTAATGAATACATCAGGTAGTTTTGTAGAATTAATAAGACTTGATGGTTCTACATCAATAACTAATATTTATGGTGCATTAAGTGGAACAAGTGCTACATTCTCTAGTAGTGTACAATCTACAAATATTGGAGTAGGTTATGCTCCGCAATCAAATATTGGAGCATTTATTTATAGAAACGCATCTGATTATGCATTAGCAGTTCAACAAGATGGTTCAGGTGTACCATTTCAAGTAACAAGCGGTGCAGTAATTAGATTGTATGTCGCTAATGGAGGAAATGTAGGTATAAATACAACAAGTCCTTCTTACTTACTAGATGTTAATGGTACAGGAAGGTTTAGTGGGATATTAACTACAAGTGGCGGTAGAGTAACTATTCAAGGCACTAATCAAAATGCAGTATGGTTTAATCAAAATGGAGGGGGTACAAGTACAGGTTATTTAGTAGGTAGAAGTTATTCATCAGACGATGCAAATGATTTCTTTATTTATAATGTAGCAACTTCAACAAGAAATTTAGCCATATCCTCAACAGGAGCAGCTACATTTAGTAGTAGTATTAATAATTTAGGATTAAATGCTGCCCCTACTTCAACAGGTACAGGAGTTTCTTATTTACAATTTAGAAATACAGGGAATGATTTTTATATAGGAAATGAAAGTAGTACGGCAGGAGGATTCTTTACAGGCTCTAGTGCTTATGCAAGTGTTTTATATAGTAGTACGGCACAAGAATTTATAATAGGAGGAGTAAGAAGATTACAAATAGCTACTACAGGAGCAGCTACATTCTCTAGTAGTGTAACGGCAGGTAGTATTACTGCAAATGGTACAGGATATTCAATCTTTCAAGGTAGTGCATATCTGCAAACTCCTGCATCAACAGGATTATCTTTTGGTTGGAATAGAAGTGGTGGCAATGGTGAGGCAACAATAGTTTGGGGAGCAGCCGCAGCAGGATATAATTTTGAGATTGCAAGTGTATTAAGTGGAACAATTACTCCAAGACTTACTATATTAACAACAGGTGCTGCCACATTTTCAAGTTCAGTTACCGCAACATCATTTATAAAAACAAGTGGCACATCTGCTCAAATATTAGCTGCGGATGGTTCGGTTATTACCGCAGGAGCAAACATTACAATAAGTGGAGGTACAATATCATCAAGTGGAGTTTCAATAACATTATCTGCAATTGGTTCAACTCCTAATGCTAATGCTGCGACATTAACAGGTTCAGCATTAAATTTAGAACCTGCATCTGCATCATTTGGTGGTGTGGTTACAACAGGAACACAAACATTTGCAGGTACTAAAACATTTAGTTCAACTACTGCACAAGTAGTAACAATAAGAGGAACAAGTGGAGGTGGCACAAATAATTCACAATTAAGATTTTATGGTTCTGCTTCAGCTGCTGATTTATGGGCAATAGGAAGTGAAGTTGCAACAGGTACAAGTGGAACTGCATTTGATTTTTATAGTATAGCAGGTGCAGCAAATAGATTAAGAATAGATGGAAGTGGTAATGTAGGAATCGGAACAATTACAATCGGTTCTACATTACAAGTCAATGGTAACGCTGCAATCGGTTATTCAGCAAGTACAGCAGGACCTACTAATGGTCTAGCCGTTGCAGGTGGTGTAACAATAGGAACTACAACAGACGCAGGATACAAACTAGATGTTAATGGTACAGGAAGGTTTAGTGGTGCATTGAGTGGAACTACTGCTACATTCTCTAGTAGTGTTAATGCAGCACAATTAAGTTTAACAGGAACTTTACCATCGGGTAATGTTGCGTTTTATTTAAGTTCAACCATAGGAACACCATCTCCAATCGGAATGTATTTAGCCCCTAATTATACAACTGCAGGAACAAGTACAATGACTGATTTTACAATTCAAGCAAGTAGTGATAATGGGACAAGAACAACATCAATACATAATGCATTAGTAATTAATGATATTGTTAAAGGAACAGGACATACAATTACTGATAATTATGGATTAATAATCAATAACATAGCAGCAGGAACAAATAATACTGCACTTGCAGTAGGCATGGGGTTAAGTCAATTTCTTGATAAAATTGAATTATCAAGTACTTTAAAATTAGGAGCATATTCAGTATCAGGATTACCTACGGCAGGTACGGCAGGTAGAATTGCTTATGTTACCGATGCACTTGCGCCTACATATAATGCAACTGTAGTTGGTGGTGGTTCTGTGAAAACTTTAGTATTTGATAACGGAACTAATTGGACAGTACATTAATAAATTAATTTATGTTATACTTAATATTAGCAGCAATATTTAACGCAATGATGGATACACTTACGCATCACTTTGATACTAGCGTATTTAAGGGCTTAAACCCTAAGTGGTGGAATCCTAATGTGTCGTGGCAATACAACAATAATTTTCTAGGAATTGTACGTTTAGATGCGTGGCATTTGGCTAAGTTTGGGATGATAGGTTCAATTTGTATGGCTATGATTTCTTACCATCAAATTTTGGGAAATTTTAGTATATTTGTATTGCCGATAATTTGGTCGGTAACATTTGAAACATTTTATAAACTATTAAGAAAACCATGAAAAAAACAATCGCAACCATCGCAATCGTAAGTCTTTTAGCATTTACCGCAGACAAGTTTATTACGATTAAGTTTACTGAACCACAAATTAACTACCATTGGCAAACATTAAACAACATTAAAGCATTGGTAGACAAATCAGAGATGCCGCATACGCAAGTTCAGTACATTGTAAAGGGTATCGATTCATTACAACACGACATTCAATTGTCGGCTAAAATTGATTCAACATCTAAAAAATAAAATATGAAACATTTATTTATTGCACTTTTACTTTTGCCTTTTGCAGCATTTGCACAAATTGGAAATATTACACAAGACACAACCGTAGTTAATGGTGATACTGTTTATTATACGCATGGTGCTGCTTTAATTAACCCATGTATTGTAAATGCCAAAGGCGATACTGCTTATAGTCTTACATGGAGTGCATTTGGCTTAAATCAAGCAGGAGGTAGTTGTAATACTTATGTTGTATTACATGACAAAAAGAATGCACAAGTAGCTGACTTTAATCAACTTATTCCTGCTGATGTAGTAGCAGTATGGGGAGTAGATTCTGCACCCGTAACTGATTACATTTTGTTTATGAATAAGCGGTTTATCAAGTACACGGCTAAATCAAAATAAAACCTTATATTTGGTACATAATGAGATTAATAACTTTTATATGTGTTTTGTTTTTTGCGTTATCAATTAATGCACAAACTCAATATCCTCGTGGGTTACCATCTCCATCATCAAATGGGTACATTAAAGAAGGTTATACTCAAATTGATAGCGGTATTATTACCAATGTCAGAGATACATTCCTTGCAAAGTACCCTACGTTAATTAAATGGTCAGGTAATAATAAATACTACTATACCAACGGGAATGGTACTGCATGGTATCCGCTTACAACTAATGCTACTATATTTTCTGTAAATTCAGGATGGGGATTAGTAAAAGTAAATGATTCTACTTTAAAGGCAGATACATCTATCAATGGTGTAGCTACATGGGCTTTACTGAAAAAGAAAATAGATAGCATAGGTGCATTAAAGGTTAATTATACCGATACCGCATCTATGCTTTCTCATTATATCCGTACAGGTTCAGCCGGAACTGTTACATCTGTAGCTACAGGATTTGGTTTGTTAGGAGGAACAATAACTACTACAGGTACACTTAAAGCAGATACATCTAATGGAGGGCTTACTACATGGGCTTTGACTAAAAAGAAAGTTGATAGTCTTGGTGCAGTAAAAGTAAACATAGCAGACACCGCTTCCATGCTTACACCATATGTACGCAAATCTTCTACAAATTCTATTTTATATTCGGGTTCAGTAAACGTAGGTAATATTGTTACGGGTGGGGTTAATATAACCGTTACATTTCCATCTGCGCTAAGTACATCATCTTATTTTATCCTAGGCAGTATTGTAAGCAATGGAACTCCTGAATTAGATGCTACCGTTTTATGGGTTATTACAAACAGAAGTACAACAAGTTTTACTATACATTTTAGGGAGGATGCAGAAGTAGCACAAAACATAGCATTTGAATATATTTTATTTGCAAAATAATTAAAGATGGAACAAGGCTTACCGCAAAAAAGAAGATTAGGAATAACACAAGGGGAACTTGCAGGGGTTGCAATACTTGTCGTAGGCGCAATATTGATGTTTTGGAAAACAACCGATGTGAGATTATCAGCATTAGAAATTCGTCTTAATGGACAGGATAAAATGCAAGAACAAATTAATACAAAACTAGACAAGCTACAAGAAAGCATTAATACTGTCAACTTAACATTAAAAGATAAGGTTGATAAAAAACAATAACAATTAAAACTACAATTATGATTCAATTCATTACAGACAACAAAGCAGCCCTTTTAGGTGCAGCACTAGCAATCAGCGAAGTACTTGCTTCTATCCCATCGGTTAAAGCAAATAGTTTATTTCAATTAATTTTCGGTTGGCTAAGTAAAAAACCATAGCATGAAATACCTTATAGTATTTATTCTCATCTTGTCCTGTAACCCACAAAAAAGGATAGCTAGACAAGATGAGAAAGCTATTAACTATGTATCTGCAAAAAAACCATTGCTAGATAGACTAACACCAATCGTATTAGCTATACATCCATGCGTTACAGAAGTAGTACGAACAGATAGCATAACTACATACGTTACAGATACTATAACACAAAGAATAAACGTACCCTACTCTGTATACAAAAACAAGGTACTTGATACAATTATAAACAACATATCTATTTTTGCTGATTCAACTACCATAATGCTTAAATACTTAGGTTCAGTAAAGATTCAAACAAATACGGTTTTTAAGACGATTAAAGACGAGTCAGAGTTAAATCGATACAAAGACACACTAATTGTATTTAAGGTCAAGGAAGGGCAGTATATAGGGCAAATAAAGCAATTGCAGGATGATGTAATGGTTGCGGATAAGGGAAAAGACACATGGTTAAGAAACTTTTGGGTATTACTTGTATCTATGATATCAATTCAAATGCTTTTGTTGTACTTTAAATTAAAGAAAGGAAAACTATAATGACAAAAAATTATTACACAGAATTCCTTGAGATAGAATACAAAAAAACATCTATCGATATGCCTACAGTAGTAGTATATGCTAAGACATTAGTGGGTAAGTACGATAAGGAGGTTGTAAGGGCTGCGTATTGTTGTTTCAGAAATGAAAGCGGTAATGGTAAGAATGGAGTCAACGGAAATTTTTCAGGAATTCAAGCAGACCAAGCTAAGTGGGAAGGATTAGATTTAACCAACGTAATAGGCACATCAGTTAAGAAAGATAATTTTGGAGATGTAAGGAGATTCCTTTGCTTTAATGAGAAGGGATACCAAGCCTGTTTTGAATTTCTTTGTTATAAGTTCAAACAACGTGGTGTTTATATTGGCGCAGAAAATATTGAAGATTCTAATAAATTAGCACTAGCCTATCTTACTAAATGGGTGGGCTTGTCGGCTAAAGATGCAGCAACGAAAACTGAAGACATAACCAACTTTAAGAGTTTATACAAAAGCAGTATAACCGCAATATAATTAAAGATTGTTTTCGTTTTTTTCGTGTGTTCATGGTTTATTGGTAGTGAAAATGCCCCCGAAGTGGTTATCGGGGGTATCTTTTTTCATCTAGTCTTTTCTTGAATTACCATTCTTATCTACAAATTCTGAAGACTTGTACATAAAATACAGAAATCCAATATAAAATGCTAATAAGATGTAAGTCATAATTTTATTTTTTTAATATATTGAATCTGTTTCGGGAAGAATAATAACCCCATCTAAAACTCCTCTCGCTTTTGCGTAGGATATTAAATCCATACCTTTTTGAAATGTTTTGTCATCGTTTTGTATTGCGTGAATAATTTCCCCTACTATGGTTATTTTTTCGGGTAGTGACAGGTTGTTGTAGTTTTGGCAAATCATGTTTTCGTGTTTAGTTAAGAGATAAAATTTCTAGCATTAGTTCTTCAAAGTATTCGTTGCATTCTCGCTTTGTTCCTTCGTGTACTTTCTTGTATCCTGAGTTAATCATCTCCCAATAATCTACAGAGTTTTGGCTATAGACTACGGGGCTACCTCCTTCTATTGGAGTTAATACTGCATAGGTTGTTGCATTCATTTTAAGTTGATTTTAAGGTACTCAATTGCAGCCTTGATGGCTTCTAGTTTTAATTCGCTATCAGATACTTTATCGCTTTCAAATTGAACCATTTCTTGCCCATCTGAATGAATATTATATTGTTTAGTCATGTGGTTAATTATTAGTTCTACTGATATATCTTCTTCGGAAGAATTTATACTTTTTGCTTTAAAATGTATAATCTCCCATTCTTTGTTTGTTTCTACCATGTTTAATAATTTTCGGTGTGAATAGTTGTTTCTATTTTTTGTGTGGAATCCTTTAACCATTTACAATATAGCATTGCTTTTTCTATGGCTACATCCCTAGTTAATATTTTTGATTCTGTTTTGTATAGAAAAAATTTTATGTTTTTCCCGTTTAGCCTAATAACAATCCATGTTCCATCGGAATCAAATAAATCCACAACTTCTAATGTATTGTTTTGCATGGCTTATTTTTTTACTAATATAATTGAAAGTTCGGGAATTTCAAGGATATCAATCGGATTATTTGTTGTACCATCCCTACTGCGCTTTACCCATTGCGACAATGTGCCTAGTTTAATGCCATCTCGCTTTGCTTTCTGCGCTTGTGTACACCATACATCTAAATCAATAACTATTTTTTTCTTTGTCATTTGTTTTGTTTTATTGTGATAAAAAATTTTCCCATCGTTGTTTGTCTTTAGCTATTTTAAGACGATTCTGAAGGGTTTTCACTTTGTTTAGTGCTGCGTATTTGTTTTTGCATTGCCCTGTCTCAATTCGCCTTAAAATAGCCTTAATTTGCATTTCTATTGGGTGCATAGCTTATACATTTATAATTTTAGTTTCTAAGCTATCTACATTTTCTAGGTGTAGCTGAAGGATAGTATTTTCAATGTTACCCATACAGGAAATAACTTTCCACATATTGATAGGGTTGTAATCATCTATCCTGTTATTAGTTACACCAACAATGTCACCAATTACTATCCTTCTTTTTCTATTGTCAGGATACACAAAGATTGGTTTGTCAATCCAAATTGCTGCCAATGGCATTGGTTCTATTATTGCTTTTAAATACTTTTCCATGCATCGTATTGTTTTAATTTGTCCTTTAATTTTAATAAATCTTTCCTGTCTTTTGTAAATGTTTCAAATACATATTTGTCTTCGTCATCTCTAAACGCATCAATAACTTTTTCAATTCTTTCAATGCGTGAATCCAACGCAACCAATAATGTAATTTTTTCTTCATACGTTAATTCTAAACTCATGGTTTTTAATTTTTAATTTACGGAATATAATAAATAAGAATTGCACTTTTCTTTAGCAAAATAGTCAGCAAATAATTCTCTAGCTTTTTCTATTTTACTTGGTGGAACAATCACATACTTATGTACACAAAATACATTGCTAGATTCTGTTACAATAATCTTGTACGGAATATCACCGAGACAAACAACTGCCTGTTGTAATTGTTCATCACCATCTTTACTTGGACATGGGCTATCTGAAAACATACCCGTATCATTAGCCCCACAGATTGCGTATATAGGCTGCTGATAACCTCTCCAACCATCTGTCTTAATATACTGCAAGGTAGTATCAAAAATAGGCGCAACATTCTCCTCTGCTACTACTACCTCATCAGATACCTTAATCCATTTACCATCCCATTCTACCCCGTTTAAATACCATTGAAAGTTACGTTGGTAGATAGTTACATTGGGTAGCTTGTTTAAGTGATTTTTAGTTGTGTTGGTTTGATAGCCGCAGTTAGTTATCCACAACCCATCTGCCCTATGTTCAGCAATTCTATTACCGAATAGCAACAGGATTGTGCCATCTGTCTGAGAGTTACCATACTTTTTTGCTTTGCCATTAATGAAAGCATTTTCTACAATTGGATTAAAATTTGAATAGCCCATGTTTTTTAGTTTTTTAGTTTATTAATAATTTTCTAAAATAGCACATAAAATAAATGCTACTATAACGGCAATAATACCTTCGATTACTTCTTTTTTCATTTGGTTGATTTTAGGCTGCTGTTTCTTTAGCATCAATTCGTAATATCTCAATGAATTTAGCATTGGCAGTTTCTACCAATCTCTTAATATTAGGGTAAATAGTTTTCTTTTCAGATGGTGTAAAATCAGGATAACTATTGTCTATAAATTTAGAGAATTTAATGTCACCATAACTATTGACATACCTAAAAGATTGCAGTATATTTTTTGATGTATATGGTGAATAATCACCCATTGTTCTAATCATTAAGGTAGCAGTAATCATATTGAAATCACCCATTTTTGCAAGTGATTTTTTAACTAGGGATTTAACAATTTCGTAATCCATTTGCCTGTCATATTCCGTAAAAATTGATTCCTTTACTTCATAGGTAACAGACAAATTAGATACCCTTGTGTTTTCTAATAAAATTTCTAATGTAATAACTTTACTCATGGTTGGTAGTTTTAAAATTTAAAAAAAAGTTAGTAGGTAGCAGGGGAATCGAACCCCTGCATAAATACCATATACCTAAGATGCGAAAGCCAATATTTGACTGAACGCATTATTATCAACCGACAAACCTGTACCTGTATACTTGCTTTCTAAACGAGCATTAGCCCTTTTAGGAACAGGTAGAACGTGCGATGTGTAATGAGTCACCCCTGAGAACAAACCCCATAGTGTTTCGCCCTTAGCACCCATTTCTTGAGCAATACTATTAACCAACTCAGTAGCACGATTTTGGCTATATGTAGAGACATCCTTTTGTGATTGTAAGGTAATGTCTACATCTGTAACAGAACGTACAATCTGTGCTATATTAGCTTTCGTTACAGGGATTTCAGATAACCTAATGAATTGGTCAAAGATTGATTTCTCAGCATCCGCAATACCCGTAATTTGACGAACAGATATCTCAACCCTGTCATGTATGCTAGATGTATGCTTTGCTGACTGCTGCAAGGCTTTCTGTGCCATTGCAAAGGTATTACGGCAACATACTGTAAAATTAACTGCACCCCATTTTAAACTGCTTGTACCATCGTGTGAATTAATACCCGTAACAAATCCCTTCACAGTTGTACCATTCTTACCCAAACCTTTAATCTCATTGCCTGTATTTAATTGCAAGTAAACTTTACCACCACCATTAAACTCACCACCCGAATGAATACCATACCCTGTCTTGTCTGAAATACGAATTAATAACTCAGCTAGTTCGCTATTCTGATAGGGTACATAACCTTCTTTACAAGTAGCAAAGGTGTGGTTGTTATCACTACGCACAATACCAAAGAATCCTGTGCTATCTCCTGTAGGAAGCAATAAGGGTTGTTTACTTACAGACCATCTAAGGTTGTACTTGTCTAAGAGGGTAGCAACTGCCTCACTATTTTGCTCGTTAGTAACTTGTAATCCTGTGAACGCATTGTTCAATAAGTTGTCAATTGTGTTGTTCATGTTTGTAGTTTTTATTTTATAATTAAATGTTGTTTTTGTAATTATTAGACACGATGTAATCGTTACTTAGAACATCATCATGCTCGCTATCAAATCGCTCAATTAAGAGGTCATAGTTAATGCCGTCAGTATCTAATTTTTGCTTCAAAGCATAAACGATATCATACATAGAAAGTGGGTAGGTTTCATCCGTAGCCATTGACGATGGAGCATTTACATCATCACATCTAAATACATAATAAATGCTAATAGTAGATTCATTATTTAATTGATAATTGTTCATTGTTTTTAGTTTTAAGTAATTTTAAAAAAAAATAATTTATTTAACATCAAAGATTCTGTTGAACTCCTCATCTACATCAGACTCGGAGTTCATGTCAAAAGCCATAGCAATAGTAGCTATAACAGAAGCGGTAACGATAAGCATAAACATAAGCATTTGGGTTTTATTTGTTTTTTCTAATAATTTCATTTCTCAACTCTTTGATTGCCCATACTTTACCATCCCTAGCATAATCAATAGCTTCGGTGTTAGTGGTAGTACAGGCAATGCTTTTGTTGTAATGAGTAGTTTTAATGATAAAACGACCATAAGATGTTGTGTGGATTGATAAATTTTTCATTTTTATTTGAATTTAATTTTAAAAATAGCAATAGTTCTTAACTCAAGTTCAGCAGTTTTAGCCAAACAATTTTCTAAGTTGTACATTTCGTGCAACAACCCATTCTTTGCAGTTCCTTCGGATTTAGCTGCCCATACCTCAACAAAATGTGTAGCATTCATAATTTAATTTTTAATGTATTTACGATATTGATTCCCTTGTTTACTAGTAACAATTATATATCTACCACCCTTTGCACCCCTGTATAAGTGATAAGTAACCTTGTTAATGGTTGTATCTTTAATTACAGAATCAGCAGCAAATGTGCTACCTGTTAAAATAAGCAAAAATGCTAAAATAAAAATCTTCATAATTTAAAATTTATAAGGTTATAATTTGGTTTGATTCAATCCATTGGTAAACTAATTCTTGTGCCGCTTCCTGACATTCATTAATCTCGCCTAGCCCCATATCGGGATTCGACATTAAAAGGTCAGAAATAGCCTGTATTAGGCTTGCACTAGAATAATGTGTTATTTGATTAATATCCATTTTAATTGATTTTTAATTTCTATAAATATTTGCTACTATATTAGCTAAACCACCACCCCTAAGAACATCATATGGACTATTATATCCTTTACTATTACGTTCTAAAACTTTTTCTAATAAAATTGAATAGGTTTCTGTATTTAACTTTTTAGCCCAATCAGATATATCATTAATTTGATATAAGAAAGCCTGTTGAAATGTGAATTCTTGATTCATTGTAGTTAATTTAAATAGTTATTAAATTAAGTTCAGCCTGTCTAAACAAGCTACGCAATTTTACATCCTTGTAATAATCTTTAGCATCCTGTCCTAACTCACGCAAAATAGATTGTGTACGTTGGTAAGTGCTAAGAGTGTAAGCATTTGTTTTGATAACCTCGCCTGTTGGCTTGGCGCAGCAGATTTTAGTTGCCATTGTATTTGATTTTAAACCTGTCAAAATAGACATTGAAACTCCCAAGGGAATCGAACCCTTGTGCCATCACCCATTGGAGTTTATTGTGTTAAGAAACATATGATAAATGAAGGTCTAAGAAACGTAAGGCTTCTTTTTTAGTTTTACCTGATGCACTTGTATGATAGCCTGATTTAGAACCATATGCATACCATTCAGAACGAGTGCTACCATTATCGAATTCAGTTATACCCTTGTACAGGGATTCTAAAATTTCGATGTCAGGGTAATTGGTTAAATTAATTTGATTTGACATTTTATACATTTTTTTGGACATTAACATTGTATTAGTTTTTATTGGTTAATAGTTAGTTCCTCTAGCATACTTCGAGTATCTGCCTAAAGCCTAGAGGAAAGGTGTTAAAATTCTATGTCTGTGAATATATCTTTAGTATTTAAATGTAATGCTGACATTAATGGTTTTAATGATTTTCTTAATTGATATACACCATCGTAGTCAGTGACTTCATTGTATTCTATCCAAATTCCACCCTCTGCATAATATAACTCTTCATCCTGTGCATCTTTAATATATACTTCAAAACATCCTTTATTATAAGTGCTACCAAGAGAAGGAACAAATAATTTAACACTTAACTCTTCTGTTTTACTAATTTCTCCTTTTATGTTATAATAAGTAATAACTCTTTTTGCAACTTTTCTACCATTTTCAATAGTAAGTTCAACTTTGCTTTTTGTTGTTGTGTTTGGCATTGTATTATGTTATTAGTTTCGCCATTCCTTGGCTCATCGGTATAGGCAATGACCTATAGACTAATTGGCTATCGTGTTGCAGACTAATTATCATAGTATAGCTATGACATACATCCTGTTGTTCAACATCGGATTCCGTAGTTGTGAGGTACATCTTTTCGGTCTGACTACTCACCTGATATCTTGATTATAGCAGCTATATCAGTACTGCTTAAATGGGAAAGGGTGCTTGTGGCTGAGCAAATAACTATTCGTGAATTTCTGATGGCTAAACCATCGTACATCCTGTTATTAGCGAGTGCATTGAAGAGGATAAGACTCTTTGTTCGCTACCACAACTTTAAAAAGAACTGCGTCAATCACATTGACAACACAAATATAGTAACCTTACATGACATACCAAATATTTATTGATGTTTTTTTAAAAAAAGTATATGCTTTAACATTTCTTTCACATATACAGGTATGTAAATCGCTGAAACCCTTGCTACCATTGACTTTCATCAATTTAACACATTTATGCAACAATGTTGCAAAACCTCAAGGTTGCCCTAACTCCGACCTTCCCTAGTAGTAACCTTACATTACATTAGATGGTCTAGAATCGCCTTCTAAATCGTTTTACCTCCCACCTACCCATAACTACCCTAATAACACCAAATCCCCGTACAAACAGACAAACCATAAAACCACCCCAAATCACCCCTATAAAAACACAAGGCATACAATCACCCTACTTTAAAAAGATATGGCAAGGAAGCCTACTTAGAATCGCATATATATAACCTATCGCCTATCCCATCTGTCTAAGCACCCCACCCCACCCCAAAACCAAAAGTGAAATCGAAATCTAGGCATAGCCCTATCGCCCAATTCCTAGTTCCCCTTTGGGCTGCCGCCCCCCACGTTTATTGCGTGACACCCCCAAGACACCTAGCTGTTATTTTTGTTAAATAGGATTGGGATTTTATTTTGGTATGTTTTTTTTATTTTTTACAGGGTGGTTTTGTGATTTGCGAATTGCGAATTAAAAGGTTTTTTGTGATTTATGGATTTGTTGTATCTTTAGGAATTAAAATTTGTTTATGGCAATGATGATGCATGAAAGTTTACATAAAAAAATTGAGAAGGCTAAGAGTAAGCATATGATGAAGAGGGCAGATGGTTCAAGTTCTCCTCGTGGATTATGGGATAATATTCGTGCCAATAAAGGAAGTGGTAAAGAGCCAACTGCTGAAATGTTGAAACAAGAAAAAAAGATTAAGGCACAAGAAAAAATGTAATTTATGTCGGAAGCTTGGGAAAGAAAAGAAGGAAAAAATCCTTCAGGTGGCTTAAACCAAAAAGGTCGTGATTCATATAATCATTCTCATGGAGGTCATTTAAAAGCACCTGTTAAAAGCGGAGTTAATCCTCGTAGAGTTTCTTTTGCAGCTAGATTTTCAGGTATGGTAGGTGCTATGAAAAAACCTAATGGTGAACCAACAAGGAAAGCATTAGCTTTAAAAGCATGGGGATTCGGAAGTATTGTAGCTGCTCGTAACTTTGCAAATGCACATAAAAAATCTTAAAATATTAAAAAAAAATAATTATGGGAATGTTAATGGATAACGAAGCAGATGAAACTTTACAACAAAAGATTGAGAAAGTTAAGGCGAAAAAAACTATGGTTAAGACTGAAACAGGTAAGACTTCGACTCCTGAAAAAGCGGCTAGTGATAAACGTGACTTTGAAATGGGTATGCAGAAGCAATGGGAGTCTAGGGGTAAAGAAGATTTAAAAAATAGAATTGACAAGGCTAAAAAACTTCAAATGATTGATAGGGCATCTAAGAAAACTAAAATGCTTATGGATGCAAAAGCCAAAGGCACAGCGATGCTTGACGAAGACGAAGAAGATAGCGATATGGCATAGTCATAATGTTTTGTTAAAATAGTATTTAACTTTTTTTATTGTAATTTATTTTAGGTCTATTTGCCTAAATGATTATTATGAAAAAAGTTATTTGCGTTTTTAGGATAATGTATTTTATCCTTTGCTGCATTGTATTATCACCATTAATAATTTATTCACTAACTAAAAAAAAATAAACCATGGACAGTTTTTTTAATTTAACATCAGAAATAGAAAAAGAGTTAGCAATTGTTGCAGACAGAGTAGATACAATGTGTGTCTTTTGGGATGCACTTGTTTCAGAAAATGAAATAGTTTATATGGATGATAAGCTAAGACTAGAGTCTAAAAAAATTTACGAATCTATTATTAAATTTCAAAAATTATTAGAATGCATATAGATGAACAATTAAATTATGGAAATGATATATTTAAATCGATATCAGATGCTGTTTCTTTAGAAGATTATAAACTTGCTAACTCAATCATTCAAAATACACAACCACCTAAAGAATGGGTAAAAGAATATAAGTCTTTAATAAAAGAAGGCGATACCTATAAGACTATTAAGATTGAATTGCTTGAAGCTATTGCCAAAAAAATATATGGTTATTGGGGGATTGACAAAATAGACAAACCAATAATTATATCTGACAAATCAGGTAAGGTTTGTATCACAGTAAAAGCATCATTAATAATCAGACATTTGGATGGCATCAATCATATCTTCTACGAAGGACTTGCTTCAGAAGTAGCATCAAGCATAGCACTTATGCCATTGGTTACAGGAAAGGTTATAGCATCTTGTAAGAAGGCTTGCTTTAAACAGATAGGAGACTTATTTGGTAGGTCGTTATCTAGGGGATTTGATGAAGGTGAATTGCCTGAAATGCAGATAGAAAACGAATCACCTGATAGAAAGTTATCAAGACTAATATCATTGATTAGCGATTGCCAAACAGAAGATGAATTAAAGTCTTATAAGATAATTGCTGCAACTAATGAACTAACTAAGAAACAATACGAATTAAAACTAAAACAAATTAAACCATGACAAATTGGAACGGAATCAAAATCAGATGTTCTGCATTAGGTTCTTTGCTTACTCAGCCACAATCTAAGGCTGCAAAGGATGCCGGTGAACTTAGTGAAACAACTAAATCATACCTAGTATCTGTCTACATTGAACATAAGTATGGCAGGAAAAAAGATATACAATCTAAGTATTTAGAGAAAGGAAAGTTAGCTGAAGAAGATTCAATAGACTTGCTAAGTAAATACGAGAAAGAATTTTTACAGAAGAACGAAGATTGGCTACAAAACGATTACATTAGCGGCACTCCTGATATTTTTAGAGGTAAAACAATCCATACAGCAACAGAGATTATAGACATTAAAACATCTTGGAATCTAGAGACTTTCCTATCTAATGTAGCCAAGCCCTTAAATCCGCATTATGTTGCCCAATTAAACGGCTATATGGCTTTATCGGGTGCTAATACTGCTTGGATATGCTACTGCCTCACATCAGCCCCTAATAGCCTCGTAGAAGACGAAAAAAGAAAGTTATTATATAGGATGAATGTTGTATCAGACGAATCTCCTGAATATAAATTAGCTTCATTAGAATTAGATAATGACATGATATTTGAAGACATTCCAATTAATGAAAGAATATTAAAGTTTCGAGTTGATAGGGATGATGAAATGATTGAAAACATATACCAAAAAATAAGAAAAGCTAGAGAGTTTTTAGCTGATTTTGAACATAGACATATGGATTTTAACAGGTAATTAACAATTTAATTTAAAAATTATTAAATCTCACCCTAAAAAGTGGGATTTTTTTATTATAAGTATTTTAAGTATATTTGAGTAAAATAAGTATATATGCCACAGGTAAGCGGAACAGTTACACAATTAATAAAGGATGAAATAAAACTAATCCAAGAAAAAGAAAAAAGAAGTGAATCACAAGTAATTTCAATATTACTAGAAAGAGCAATTAAAGAACGAAATAGAAAAAAAATAAAATGTTAAAAAAGGTAGTATTTAATATTAATCCACAAACAAATATAAGAACTACTCAAAATGATAGAATATTCTTTAGAATACCAAGACAACATTTGCGACCATCAGGATTAAAAAGATTACTTAGAATAGAAAGATATAATAATTATAAACTTTCTCTTTCTGCAATAGCTAAATCTAAAAAGTTTACACCACCTGAACAAGGAGGACATTTAATATTTTATATAAATGTTCCTAAATCATGGAGAAAAAAGAAAAAAGAATTAATGCATTTAAGATTACATCAATCAAGACCTGATTGGGATAATTTAGCTAAAGGTTTTTTTGATGCCCTAATGGTAGAAGATAAAGAAATAGCAGATGTAAGAGTAACTAAAAAATGGGTTAATGCAGAAAATGGTTGGATAGAGTTTATTTTTAATATACCTGATTTTTCTAGTAAAGACAATCTAATATGAGTAATATTTATATACTGCATCCTAAAAATATGCAATGGCAAAGGAATATGGGAGGTATATATAAGATAACATTTGGTAATAAATATTATATAGGTAAAACAGAATTACTTAATAGAAGATTGTTTGAACATGAATTATGTATAAAGAAATCATTTGAATATTATAAACATGGGTTAAAATATAGTGAATATGGAATGTATAAAAATTTAATTAAATATTTAATTGATAATCCAAAGATAAAAATTGGTTATATAGAATTAATCCAACCATGTTCAAACACTAAACAAATGGATTATTATGAAAGTGAAATATTATTTAATTTAAGGTATAATGATGATTGTTTAAATGTAGGTAAATATAATATCCGTATGAATAGAAAGATTGGTGCAGAATTGCCTTCTTGCAAGATTTATGAACAATATAGGTGGTTTTATAATCCTAAGTTAAATGTTGAGATATTTGAATTAGATGATATTACATTGTCAGGTACTCCTAAAAAGATTAATTCTAAGGTGAGTATGCTTAATGAGAAAAGAGGTATACTACAACAGTTTATTGATAAATACGATAGATTGTATTGATAATTGCAACGATGTTGCATTCTGTGAGTATTATATACGCATACAATTATTTTAAATCGTATTTTTGGCTACGCTTAATAAAATACGATTTAAAATAATTGTATGCGTATATAATACTCACAGAATGCAACATCGTTGCAATTATCAATACA